>SR_TP_S13solDRAFT_1000076_pt1 | contig 54230 bp, 52 predicted proteins | sample SodReaTP_S13sol_FD_11159 | JGI IMG/M metagenome (IMG submission 11159) | reverse complement strand
GCGTGATCACGGTGGAGGAGGCCAAGAGCCTCGACACCGAGCTCGAGGTGGTCGAGGGCATGCAGTTCGACCGCGGCTACCTCTCGCCCTACTTCGTGACCAACGCCGAGAAGATGATCTGCGAGCTGGAGAACCCCTACATCCTGCTCCACGAGAAGAAGCTGTCGAACCTGCAGGCGCTGCTCCCGGTCCTCGAGGCCGTTGTGCAGTCCTCCCGTCCGCTGCTGATCATCGCCGAGGACGTCGAGGGCGAGGCCCTGGCCACCCTGGTGGTCAACAAGCTGCGCGGCGGCCTGAAGGTGGCCGCGGTGAAGGCCCCGGGCTTCGGTGACCGCCGCAAGGCCATGCTCGAGGACATCGCCATCCTGACCAGCGGTCAGGTCATCAGCGAGGACCTCGGCATCAAGCTCGAGAACGTCTCCATCGACATGCTCGGCAAGGCGAAGAAGGTCTCCATCACCAAGGAGGAGACCACCATCGTCGACGGCGGCGGCAAGAAGAAGGAGATCGAGGGCCGCTGCAACCAGATCCGGGCGCAGATCGAGGAGACCTCCTCGGACTACGACCGCGAGAAGCTGCAGGAGCGGCTGGCGAAGCTGGCCGGCGGCGTTGCGGTCATCCGCGTTGGCGGCGCCTCGGAGATCGAGGTGAAGGAGCGCAAGGACCGCGTCGACGACGCGCTGCACGCCACCCGTGCGGCGGTCGAGGAGGGCATCGTCCCCGGCGGCGGCACCGCGCTGCTCTACGCTCTGAAGGTGCTCGACAAGGTGAAGGTGGCCAACGACGACCAGAAGGTCGGCGTCGAGATCATCCGCCGCGCCCTCCAGGCGCCGGTGCGCCAGATCGCCCAGAACGCGGGCCAGGACGGCGCCGTGATCGCCGGCAAGCTGCTGGAGAGCAAGGAGACCGACTGGGGCTACGACGCCCAGGCCGGCGAGTACGTCAACATGGTGAAGGCCGGCATCATCGACCCGACCAAGGTCGTGCGCACGGCGCTGCAGGACGCGGCCTCCGTGGCCGGCCTGATGATCACCACCGAGGCGATGGTCGCCGAGAGGCCCGAGCCGAAGGACAGCGCCGGCGGCGCCCCCGGCGGCATGGGTGGAATGGGCGGCATGGGCGGTATGGGCGGCATGGACTTCTGATCCGGCCGCTCCCGTCCGGAGCGTTGCGAGGGCCGCGGGGAAACCCGCGGCCCTTTCGCTTTTGCGGCACCGCGACCGGCCTTGTCTTTGCGCGCCGCAGCGGTCAGTTTTCCCTCACCCCCCAGTCCCGGATCCGCCGATGCAGTTCGATCCAGATCGCGTGGCCGCCCTCCTGCGGGAGGTGGCCGAGGAAGAAGCCCTGCCGCGCTTCCGTGCGCTGGCCGAGGGCGAGATCATGCACAAGAAGGCCGGCGACCTGGTCACGGTCGCCGATCTGGCGGTAGAGCGCGCCCTGGAGCGACGCCTGCCCGAACTGCTGCCCGGCTCGCTGGTGCTGGGCGAGGAGGCGGCGGAGCACGATCCGGACCTGTTCGACCGGGTCGCCGGCGAGGAAGCCGTATGGATCGTCGACCCCATCGACGGCACCGGCAATTTCGCCCGCGGCGACGTGCACTTCGCCGTAATGGTGGCCTTGACCCGCGGCGGCGCGCTGCTGGGCGGCTGGATTCTCGATCCCGTCGGCGACCGCATGGCCGTGGCCGTGGCGGGCGAGGGCGCCTGGCTCAAGGGCCGACGACTGGAGGTCGAGAGCGGCCGGCCGCTCGAGGCCCTGCGCGGCACGCTGCACGCCGGCTTCTTCGGCAAGCCGGAGCTGGCGCGCCGGGTGGAGCGGGGGCGTGGCGGGCTGACGGTGCAGAAGAGCCTGCGCTGCGCCGGCCACGAGTACCTGCGCCTCGTCACCGGCGAGAGCGACTTCACCCTCTTCACCAAGACGAAACCCTGGGACCACTGCGCCGGCGTGCTGCTGCACGCCGAGGCCGGCGGCGTCGGCCGGCTGCTCGACGGCCGCCCCTACGGCGCCCGCCACCACAGCGAGGAGGGGCTGCTGATGGCGCCCGACCCCGAGGCCTGGCGGGCCCTGCACGACCGGCTGCTGGCTTGACCTCCAGCCGTCTCCCGAGCGAAAGGGCCTTCAGCCCTCGCGGTGCACCGAGAAGGGGGAGAAGGCCTGCATCACCGGCATTAGTTCCAGCCGGTTGATGTTGACGTGGCGGGGCAGGGTGGTGACCCAGAAGATCGTCTCGGCCACGTCCTCCGCGGTCATGGGCTGCAGCCCGCTGTAGGTCTTGGCCGCCTTGTCGGCGTCGCCCTTGAAGCGGACCTCGGAGAACTCGGTCTCGGCCATGCCCGGCTCGATGTTGGTGACCCGCACCTGCTTGCCGAGCAGGTCGGCGCGCAGGTTCAGGGAGAACTGCTTCACGAAGGCCTTGGTGGCGCCGTAGACGTTGCCGCCGGGGTAGGGATAGTTGCCGGCCACGGAGCCGAGGTTGACGACGTGGCCGCGGTCGCGCTCCACCATGCCCGGCAGGATCGCGCGGGTGACGTAGACCAGCCCCTTCACGTTGGTCTCGATCATGGTCTCCCAGTCCTGCGGGTCGACCCGGTGGGCCGGCTCCAGGCCCAGAGCCAGCCCGGCGTTGTTGACCAGCACGTCGATCGCGGCGAAGTCGGCGGGCAGCCCGGCGAGGCAGCGGTCGATGTCGGCGCGGTCGCGCACGTCCAGGCGGGCCGGGTGCAGGCGCTCGCCCAGCTCGTCGCGCAGCGCCTGCAGCCGCTCCTCGCGGCGGCCGGTGGCGATCACGCGGGCGCCGGCGCCGACGTAGCGCCGCGCCAGGGCGGCACCGAAGCCGGCGGTGGCACCGGTGATGAAGACGGTGAGCGAGGCGGGGTCGGTCTGCTGGATCACGGCTCTTCTCCTGCTGCTTGGCGTCGGTCTTCGCCCTCGGCGGCCTTGGCGTCCCGCCAGGCCGCCTCGAGGCGGTCGAGATCGCAGTCCTGCGGCTGCAGCCCCGCGGCGGCGAGCCCGGCCTCGAGCGCGCGGAATCGGCGCTCGAACTTGGCGTTGCCGCGGCGCAGCGCCGCCTCCGGCTCGATGCCGAGGTGGCGCGCCAGGTTCACGACGCTGAAGAGCAGGTCGCCCAGCTCCTCCTCCAGGCGCTCCGGCCGGGGTGCCGGCTCGGCCATCTCGGCTTGGAGCTCGGCGATTTCCTCCTGCAGCTTGTCGAGCACCGGCGCCGCAGCCGGCCAGTCGAAGCCGACGCGGGCGGCGCGGCGCTGCAGCTTCCAGGCGCGCAGCAGGGCGGGTAGTGCGGGCGGCACGCCGTCGAGCACGCCGCCCTGTCCCTTCGCGGCGCGCTCCTCGGCCTTGATCTGCTCCCAGCCGCGCGTCTGCGCCTCCAGGTCCGCGTAGCGCTCCTCGCCGAAGACGTGGGGGTGGCGCTCCAGCATCTTCGCGGCGATGCCGGCGGCCACGTCGTCGAAGTCGAAGGAGCCCTCCTCCTCGGCCATGCGGGCGTGGAAGACCACCTGCAGCAGCAGGTCGCCGAGCTCGTCGCGCAGGGCGCCGCGGTCGCCGCGCTCGATGGCGTCGTAGACCTCGTAAGCCTCCTCGATCGTGTAGGGCGCGATGGTCGAAAAGTCCTGCGCGACGTCCCAGGGACAGCCGTTTTTGCGATCGCGCAGACGCGCCATCACCGCCAGGAGGCGGTCGATCGGGCGGGCGGGGGGAGTAGCGGAAGCCGTCATGACGCGGGGAGTTTAGTCTCCGAGGGCCCGGCCGCAAGCCTTGCGCCGCAGGTCGCGGCGGCGCCTCACCAGTCGAAGCCGACGCGGAGCTGTAGCCGGCGGTCGAGGGTGCGGGTGGAGTCGGGGGAAAGGCTGTCGAAGTCCAGCTTGCCGGAGAGCCCGATGAAGAGGCTGTCGGTGACGCGGTAGCGCAGCCCGGTCTCGCTCTCCAGCAGCATCCGCAGCGGCCGGCCGCGCGGGTCGAGGCTGCCGCTCTGGACGTGACGCAGGGAGAAGCGTTCCAGCAGGCCGGTGAGGCCCAGTTCGTACTCGATGCCCCAGCCGGCCAGCGGTGTGACCCAGCGACGGCCGTCCACGCGCCGCTCCTCGGCGAAGCCCGGACCGGCGCGCAGCGTCAGCCGGTGCTGGTCGCGGTCGATGACCCGCCGTCCGAGCTGCGCCGAGGCCGAGGTGCGTCGCCGCAGGCCGATCGGCGGGTCGCGCAGATAGCGCCCGGAGAAGCTGACGAAGTAGGCGCGCTCCAGGTCGCTCTCCAGGGTGACGATCCCCTGCTGTCGGTCGCGCAGGGCGGTGCCGGCTGCGCGCTGCACGTCCACCAGGCCCTGGAGTCGCAGGCGGTCGCCGCCGTAGGCGAAGGTCACGTCGAGGTCCAGGAGGTAGTCGCGGCGGTCCTGTACCGAGCTGACCAGCGCCGCCCCGACCTCCATCTCGCCGGTCACCGACAGGCGCGGCTCGGTGTCGTCCTGCGCCGGTTCCTCGGGGGGCGCCGGCTCCGCCATGGTCAGGGACAGGATCGCCGAGCGGGGCACCGTCACCACACTGCCGAATCCGGTGCGCAGCGTCACCGTCTCGGCGTCCTCTTCCAGCACCGCACCGGTCAGGCGGTCGCCTCCCTGCAGCTCCAGGCGCACGACATCCTCCTCGACGCCGCCGGCGACTCCCGGCGCGAGGCAACAGAGAAGCAGAAGCGCCAACCGCCGGCCGGCAGTTGCCGCAAAGGCGTCGGTCCCGATGCGCACGGGAATCAGACAGGGCGCCGCGGTGAATTGGTTCCCTCGCGCCGATCTCGCGGCGCCTTCGCCCCGCGGGCAGGGCCGGTCTTCGGTCGGGGCTGCTGGAACGAGATCCGACCGACCGAGGAGGTAATTGCGTTCTTTAAGAAATCGATGTGGCTTATTTCTGATTTATTGCTTTGAGTGGGTCGGCTCAGCTTCGGCCGTTGATCCGGCGGGCGGGGAGCGGTGGCGATTGCCTTCGGCGACAGCCGGGGCACAATGGGTCGCCGTGTGCAAAGAATGTCTGGCTGGTGGTGAAAAAAGAGGTATTTTCCCTGATATTGACGATAATACGATACATTGATGCCAGAGCGGAGTGAGCGATGTCTCGAATCCTGCGTGCCGGTGCCTTGGCCCTCGGCGGGCTCCTCGCTTGTTCCCCTCTCGGCGGTCCCGTTTCCGCCCAGGAAAGTCGGAGCTTCGTCGTCGGCGTCGAGCAGCTCGACTACCTCCCGGCCTACGGGGTCGAGGAGGGTGCCTATACCGGCTACGCCCGGGACCTGCTGGACGCTTTCGCGGCGGATGCAGGCTACGATTTCGAGTACCGGCCGATGCCGGTGCCGCGGCTCTTCGCCTCGCTGCTAGCCGGGACGGTCGACTTCAAGTACCCGGACAGCCCCAACTGGTCGCGCAGCGACAAGGAGGGGCACGAGATCGCCTACAGCGCCCCGGCGATGGTCCATATCGACGGCACCGTGGTCGCCCGCGCGCGCGACCCCGAGAGCATCGAGACCCTCGGGACGGTCACCGGCTTCACCGCCTGGGCCTGGCTGGACAGGATCGATCGCGGCGAGCTGCATCTGGTCGAGAATGCGGATCTGACCTCGCTGATTCGCCAGGTTCTGGCCGGCCGCGTCGACGGCGCCTACGCCAACGTCGCGGTGGTGAAGCATCAGCTCGACACCGTCCTGGAGCAGCCCGACAGCCTGATCTACCGCTCCGACCTGCCCTTCGATCGCGGTACCTACCATCTCTCCACCACCCTGCACCCGGAGGTGATCGCCGCGTTCGACGCCTGGCTCGAGGCCAACGCCGAGCGGGTTGCCGAGATGCAGCGTGCCTACGGCGTCGACGAGCCGGCGGAGCTGCTGCCGCGATGACCGAGGGGCAGGGGGGTGCCCTCCTCGTCGAGCGACCGCCCCGCGTCGCCGGCCTGACGCTGAAGCAGGCTGCCGCCACCCTGGTGGTGGCCCTGGCGGTCGGGCTTGGCGGCGCGGCGCTGGAGCTGATGCTGGAGCTGCGGCGCCTGCAGCAGGAGGTGCGGCAGGACACCCAGCTGACCCTGGAGACGGTTCGAGGCTCGGCGGTGGAGGCCGCCTATCAGCTCAATCCCACTCTGGCGCGCCAGGTGATCGAGGGGCTGATGGGCAACCTGGTGGTGGCCGGTGCCGTACTGCACGACGACTTCGGCAATGTGCTGGCGGAGCATCGGCGCGAGCACTCCTCCGGCGCCGCCTGGGCCGAGGGGTTCTTCGCCGCCGAACTGCTCGACTACCAGCTCCCGCTGGAACACCTGGGCCCCGCCGGCCGAGCGGAGACGGTCGGCAGCCTGCGGCTGGAGTTGTCGCCCGCGGTGCTGGCGGAGCGCTTCGAGGCGCGCGCGCAGACCAGTATCGTCGCCAACGTGCTGCGCGCGCTGGCGATCTGCGCGCTGCTGGTGGCGCTCTTCCACGTGCTGGTGACCAGCCCGCTGCTGCGCCTGACCCGGGCGATCCTGAAGGTCGATCCGGCCCGGCCGGGCGCCGCCGCCTTGCCGGCGCTGCGCGGGCACAGCCGCGACGAACTCGGCCAGCTGCGCGGCGCCCTGGCCAGCCTCTTCGCGGCTTCGCAGCGCGGCCTCGACGAGCGCGACCGGGCCGAGGGCGAGCTGCAGGCCCTCACCCGGGAGCTGGAACAGCGGGTGGAGGAGCGCACCCGAGACCTGGCCGAGGTCAACGGGCGGCTGCTGGAGAGCATCGGCTACGCGCGGCGCATCCAGACCTCGCTGCTGCCGGATCCGGCCGTGCTGTCGGATGTGATCGCCGAGCTGGCCTTCAGCTGGGAGCCGCTGGAGGACGTGGGCGGCGACTACCTCTGGTTCGAGCGGGGGCAGGGCGGGCGCAGCCTGCTGGCGGTGGTGGACTGCACCGGCCACGGCGTGCCGGGGGCCTTCATGGCGCTGGTCGTGGCCTCGGCCCTGGACCACATCCTGCGCCGCCACGCCGGCCTGGTCTCGCCGGCGGAGATCCTGCTGGAGCTGGACCGCGACGTGCGCGTGCGGCTGCGCCAGGATCGCCCCGCCGCGGCCTCCGACGACGGCCTGGAGGCGGCAGTCTGCGTCTGGGATACGGACAGCGGCGAGCTGACCTTCGCCGGCGCGGGCCTGCCGCTGATCTATGCGCGCGACGGCAGCCTGGAGGAGATCCGCGGCGACCGCGCCGCCCTGGGCTACGCCAGCCTGCCGGCGCCGCTCGCTTTCACAGAGCACCGCCTGCGGCCGGAGCCGGGCGCCACCTTCTACATGCTGACAGACGGCGTTTCCGACCAGATGCTGGCTGGCCGCGGCAGGCTGCTGGGCCGCCGGCGGCTGCGCGCGCTGCTGCAGGAACTGCAGGAGCTGCCGCTGGCCGAGCAGATCGAGACGCTGCAGCGGCGACTAGGCGACCTGCGCGGCGACCAGGAACTGCGCGACGACATGACCCTGGTCGCCTTCCGGCCGCTGCCAGCGGAGAGGAAGGGGTAGGAAGGGGCCTGTCGCCCGAGCCTTCGGCATCGCGCGCGCACGCCAAAACGCGGCCCCGGCAGGGGGCCGCGCTTTCGGTCTCAGCCGTGATTCCGCGGGCCGGCGGCCCGCAGCGCAGGGAAGACTAGAAGCCCTCGCGCTCCAGGCGCTTGCGCAGCAGCTTGCGATAGCGGCGGACCGCTTCCGCGCGCTCGCGCTTCTTCCGCTCCGACGGCTTCTCGAAGTGCCGGCGCAGCTTCATCTCGCGGAAGACACCCTCGCGCTGCAGCTTCTTCTTCAGCGCGCGCAGCGCCTGATCGACGTTGTTGTCGCGGACGTGGACTTGCACGGTCGGCTGGACCTCCTAATCCTGCATGCATGCCGAAACGCCCACCCGGTCGGGGCAGGCGAGGAAGGGTGCATATCACAGCTCGGCGGGACTGTGAAGCCCAACATCTGGGTACGCACCACCCCGGGCCGCCCTCCGATTGTCATGGCGGACACGGAAGCGACCCAGGCGCGGCCCGGTGGCCTGCACCATATCTATGTCACCCGTCGCCGGACAGCCGGCCATCGAAACCCGAAGGAAACGATGTCGGACGCCAGAGACCAGATAGAGGCCCAGATCCCGCATCTGCGGCGCTATGCGCTGCTCCTGCTGCGTGACCGCGATGCGGCCGACGATCTGGTGCAGGATGCGCTGGAGCGCGGACTCGACCGGATCCACCTGTGGAACGGCGGCAGCAATCTCCGCGCTTGGCTCTTCACCATTCTGCACAACCTCTTCGTCACCGGCTATCGCCGGCGGATGCGCGAGCTGGTCGTCACCGACGGCGGCGATCTGCCGCAGGCCAGCACACCGGCGGACCAGGAGGATCGCGTCGCCCTGCGCGATCTGGAGCGGGCGCTGTGGCGCCTGCCGGAGGAGCAGCGGCTGGTGGTGCTGCTGGTGGGCATGGAAGGCATGCAGTACGAGGAGGTGGCGCGCGTTCTCCAAATCCCGATCGGCACGGTGCGCTCACGGCTTTCACGGGGACGCCAGAGCCTGCGCCTCGGCCTCGACGGCGCGTCGCCCGCCGGGGGAGCGACCGCCGGTCCGGCCGGGGGGCCTGACGAGGAGTTGCGTGCCAGGGGGGTATCATGATTCCGGGTCAGCGCTACTACGACGAGGCGGAGCTGGAGGCCTATGTCGACGGCGAGCTGGACGCCGTGCGCAGCGCCGAGATCGCCGCCTGGCTGACACGCCATCCGGAGGCACAGGCCGCGGCGGAGACCATCCGCTACCAGAACGCAGGCCTGCAGGCCCTGTTCGAGGGGCAGCTGCGCCAGCCGGTGCCGGAGCGGCTGGAAGCAGTGCTGCGGAGCCGCGAGCCGGAGGTGGGGCGGCCGCGCCGCCGGCTGCTGCCGCTCTACGGCCTGGCCGCCGCGGCGATGCTGGTGCTGCTGGTCACCTCGGCCACGGCGGGCTGGATGCTGCACGACCTGCGCACCACGCAGCAGGCACAGACGCAGCGCGTGGAGGCCTTTCTGGATCAGGTGCAGTCGGCCTACATGCTCTACGCCATGTCCGAGCTGCAGAGCAGTTTCGACGAGGCGCGGTTGGAGACCATCCTGAACACCGTCACGCAGCGGCTCGACGCCGAGATCCGCCAGCCGCAGCATCACGAGGGCTACAGGCTGCTCGACGGGCAGCTGATTCCCACGGCCGGCAGCCTCGCCGCGGTCTTCCTGATCGGCGATCCGGACGACCGCCGCATTTCCCTCTACGTGCAGAGAAGCTGGGAGCCGCCGACGAGCGGGGCGCAACTGGCGCATCGGGAAGACTTCTCCTTCTACTACTGGTCCGACGGTCCCCTGACCTATGCCCTGGCGGCGCCGGTCGAGCAGGACTACCTGCGCGACCTGGGTGGGCGCCTCTACCCGCCGCACGACTGAAAGGCGCGGCGGATAGGGACGCTTGCCGGGACAGCCGCGGCTACATCTGCTGCTGCGTCTCCTCCGCCTCGTGCTGCAGGCCTTCGCCGGCCGACTCCATGTCCTCGCCCGCACCGCGCATGGTGTTGCAGGCGGCCGTGCCGAACAGCAGCAGCGCGGCGGCGCCGGCCAGCAGGATTCGGGTCGCAGTCGTATGTCCGATCACCTCGGTGTCTCCCGCCTGTCGCTCCGCCGACGTCGGGAATCGACGCCGGGTGAGCCGGAGCCCGATCCTGTCACCCCGATCGCCGTGATCGGTGGATCAGCCTCTGTCTCCTGGTTCCAGAGAGCGATTCACTGCCTGGATCGCTTCGCTCCGCCCGGATCGCGCCCTGGATACAGTCTGCAACGCCGGCGCACGCCGATGGTTCCGCACCCTGGTCTGCCCGAAGATTGCCACGGGCGATCCCGGAACGGGCGGCGGTGCCTTCCGTTGATGAAGTAGCGGCGCGGGATGCGCGGCCGGCGACGGTGCCGCGCATGCCCCTTCCCGCGCCCGGCCTCCCTGTCTACTTGGCCCCGGCGGTTCTCCCGCCGGGGCCCTTTCTCGCCACCTCTGCTTTGCGTCGGAGGCCGCCGCCGCGGTATCCTGGAGCATGGCCATCCTGAAGATCGCCCGCATGGGCCATCCCGTCCTCGCCACGCCGGCCGCGCCGGTGGAGGATCCGAGCGACCCGGCGCTGCGCCGGCTGGTCGCGGACATGATCGAGACCATGGACGACGCCCCCGGGACCGGGTTGGCGGCGCCGCAGGTCCACGTGCCGCTGCGCGTCGTGATCTTCAAGGTCGCCGCCGGCCGGGCGGAGCGCGAGGGCGGCGGCGCGGTCCCCCTGACGGTGATGATCAATCCCGAGATCGAGGTGCTGGAGGAGCGGCGCGACTGGGGCTGGGAGGGCTGTCTCTCGGTGCCGGGGCTCAGCGGCGAAGTGCCGCGCTTCCGGCGCATCGCCTATCGCTTCACCGACCTGAAGGGGCGGCGGCAGGAGCGGGAAGCCGAGGGTTTCCACGCCCGCGTGGTCCAGCACGAATGCGACCATCTCGACGGTATTCTCTATCCGCAGCGGATGCCCGATCTCGGCAGACTGGTCTTCAACTCCGAACTGCACCATCTGGAGAGGTCGGAGCGGGTCGCCGAGGGCATCGAAAGCGAGGAGTGAGGCCATGGAACTGGAGCGGATGCGCGCGGAGATCCTGCAGGCGACCTTGCCGCACGTCGCCTTCGACGGCTGGACCGAGACGGCCCTGCTCGCCGGCGGCCGGGATCTGGGGCTGGCGCCGGCGCAGGTGCTGAACGCCTATCCCGGCGGCCCGAAGGAGGTGGTGGAGGCCTTCGCCGACTGGGCCGACGGCGAGATGCTCCGGCGCCTGGCGGAGCTGCCGCTGGAGGAGATGCGGGTCCGCGACAAGATTGCCGCCGGCGTCCGGGCACGCCTGGAAACGCTGGAGCCGCACCGGGAGGCGGTACGGCGCGGCCTCTCCTTCCTGGCGCTGCCGCAGAACCTGAACCTGGGCAGACGGCTGCTGTGGCGCACCGCGGACGCGCTCTGGTACGCGGCCGGCGACCGTGCCACCGACTACAACTACTACAGCAAGCGCCTGCTGCTCTCCGGGGTCTTCTCGACGACCCTGCTGTACTGGCTCGACGACCGCTCCGAGGGCCGGGCTGCCAGCTGGGCCTTCCTGGAGCGGCGGATCGACGAGGTGCTGAAGGTCGGCGGCCGTTTCGGCAAGGCCATGGGCCAGGTCCTGGAACTGCCCGAGCGGCTGCTGCGGCGACGCGAGGCGGGGAGCCTCGCGCGCCGCGTCCGCAACCTCGGCGTCAGGTGATCCGGCGCAGCAGCTTCAGGAAGGTCGCCCGCTCTTCCACCGACAGCGGCCCCAACACCTCGGCGTCGACCCGGTGGGCGCCTTCCAGCAGCCCGCCGACGACGGCACGGCCGCTCTCGGTCAGCCGCAGCACCATGCGGCGCCGGTCCAGCGGGTCGGGCATGCGGGCGATGTAGCCGCGGTCGGTGAGGCGCTGGATCACGCCCTGGATCGTCGCCGGGTCCATGGCGGCGAGGCGGCCGAGACGGTTCTGCGACAGCTGACCGATCTCGTAGAGGCGGGCCATGGCGAAGAACTGCGTCGGCGTCAGCTGGTGCTCGCCCAGCAGGTTCAGGAAAACGGCCGAGGCGCGCTGGTGGGCGCGGCGCAGCAGATGGGCCGCCTGCTCGTCGAGCAGGAAGGGGCGATCACCCTCCGACGGCGGCGCGGCGGTTCGGGGCAGGGTCGAGACTTGGGTCACAGGGTCAAACTCCTCGCAATGGGGATGTCCAACCCTCCGCCGGAAAGGCGTCATGCCGCTTTGGCGCGGCACACGTCAGCAACGACGCTTGTTTGACTTAGATCATAGGCCGGCCGTGGGCTTTCGTCTACTGCTGCGCTGCAACAGCGACACGATCGCGCGGCGGGCCTTTTGACTCCTGCCGAAAACACCCGTTAGCCTCGCCGTCGATCGAGGAAGGGCAACGAAGGGAGGAGACGATGTTCTCGAAGATCCTGGTTCCCGTCGATTTGGCCGACCCGGAGCACTACCGCCCGGCCGTGTCGGAGGCGCGCGAGCTGGCGCGGCTGCACAAGGCCGACGTGCGGGTGATGACCGTGCTCGACCTCCCGCCGCCGCCGACCGCCGGCTACCAGACCCAGTACCTCTCCGAGGAGACGCGTCGCGAGGCGCTGACCGAGGCCGAGCTCACGCTGAAGCAGATCGCTGGCGAGATGGCCGTCGAGGGTCGCCGCGCCGATTCCGCCGTGCGCGCGGGACGCGTCTACCACGAGGTAATCGAGGAGGCCGAGAGCTGGGGCGCGGACCTGATCGTCATGGGCTCGCACCATCCCGGCATGAGCACCTACCTGCTCGGCTCCAACGCCGCCCGCATCGCCCGCCATGCCGACTGCTCGGTGCTGATCATGCGCACCGCCGGCACCTCGTAGCGCCGCGCCGTCATCCCGCGACGAAGGGATCGAGGCTCTCGGCCCCCCAGAGCAGGGCGAAGAAGCGGCCGGCGCGCACCAGGTCCCAGGCGGCCTCGATATCCGGCGTCATCGGCCGGTCCTCGACCAGCATGGGCACCCGCTCGCGCAGCAGCGCCTTGGCGGCGGCGAGGCGGGGCGAGGTGTCCAGAGGCGCCCTGAGGTCCAGGCCCTGGGCCGCCGACAGCAGTTCGATGGCGACGATTCGGCCGACGTCCTCCGACAGCGGCCCCAGCCGACGCGCGCCGTGGGTGGCCATGGAGACGTGGTCCTCCTGGTTGGCCGAGGTCGGCAGGCTGTCGATGCTGGCCGGATGCGCCTTGAGCTTGGCCTCGCAGGCCAGCGCCGCGGCCGTCACCTGCGCGATCATGAAGCCGGAGTTCAGGCCCGGATCGGCGATCAGGAAGGGCGGCAGGTTGCTGAGGTTGGCGTCGGTCAGCAGCGCGACGCGCCGCTCCGACAGCGCCCCCACCTCGGCCAGGGCGATGGCGAGGGTATCGGCCGCCATGGCCACCGGCTCGGCGTGGAAGTTGCCGCCGGAGAGGATCTCGCCGCTGTCGGGGAAGACCAGCGGGTTGTCGGAGACGGCATTGGCCTCGCGCACCAGCGTTGCCGCGGCGTTGCCCAGCAGGTCCCAGGCCGCGCCCATGACCTGGGGCTGGCAGCGCAGGGAATAGGGGTCCTGCACCCGGTCGCACTCCAGGTGCGAGCGGCGGATCTCGCTGTCCTGCAGCAGCCCGCGCAGCCAGGCCGCGGCGGCGATCTGGCCGGGCTGGCCGCGCACCGCCTGGATGCGCGGGTCGAAGGGCGTGTCGCTGCCCAGGGTCGCGTCGGTGCTCATGGCGCCGGCCACCAGGGCGGCGGCATAGACGTCGAGCCCGCGGAACAGGCCGTCGAGCGCAAGGGCGCAGGAGACCTGGCTGCCGTTGAGCAATGCGAGCCCCTCCTTGGCCGCCAGCTCGACCGGTGCCAGTCCGACCCGCCGCAGGGCCTCGGCCGCCGGCAGGCGGACGCCGTCCAGCAACAGCTCGCCTTCGCCCATCAGCGGTGCGGAGAGGGCGGCGAGCGGCGCCAGGTCGCCCGAGGCGCCGACCGAGCCCTGGGCCGGGATCACCGGCAGGGCGTCGGCCTCCAGCAGCGCCGTGAGCAGGTCCACCACCTCCAGCCGCACCCCGGAGTGGCCGCGGCCGAGCGAGCCCAGCTTCAGCAGCATGACGAGCCGCACCACCGTGGGCGGCAGCGGTTCGCCGACGCCGGCCTGGTGCGAGCGCACCAGGCGGCGCTGCAGTTCCGCCACCCGCTCCTTGGGGATCGGCCGCTTGGCCAGGCTGCCGAAGCCGGTGGAGATGCCGTAGACGCGGCGGCCTTCCTCGACGATCCGGGCCACGGTCTGCGCCGCCGCGTCGATCGCCGGCCTGGCCGCGGGGTCGAGGCGCACGGCCCCCGGCCGGCGCCAGAAGCCGTGCAGGTCGCGCAGCGTCAGCTGCCCGGGACGCAGCAGGAAGGCCTCGTCGGTCACGTTGGAATCTCCAGCACTGCTTGTCTATACAACCTCTAGCACCGTCGGCGCCGGCGGGGAAGCGGGATGCTGGGCCGGCCGGAGCAGGCTTCCCTTCCGCCTGGCACCCACGTCATCCTGGCACCCACGTCATCCTGAGCGTCAGCGAAGGATCTCGGGGGAATGGAGCTCCCATGGATCGAGATCCTTCGCTGACGCTCAGGATGACGACTCCAAGGAGGGGGCAGGGCATGGACTACGCCGCTGTCGAAGCCGCGCTGCTCGCGGCCGGCCTGTGCGCCCGGGGCGGCTTCCATCCGGGGCCGGAGGAGGGCGTGCCGCCGCTACCGGACGGCCGGGCGGCAGGGACGCTGGTGCTGGCCGGCTCGGTCGGCGGCAGCCTCTGGCCGGCCTTCGCCGCTTCGGCGGAGTTCGCGGACGGGGGATCCGATCCGCTGGACCGCTGGTCGCGTCGGGTGCTGGCGGGTGTCGCGGATGCGCTGGGGGCCGCCCCCGTCTTCCCCTTCGGCGGGCCGCCGCACCATCCCTTCCAGCGCTGGGCGCAGCGGGCCGAGCCGGTCGCCCCCTCGCCGCTGGGGCTGCTGGTCCATCCCGAGCACGGGCTCTGGCACGCCTATCGCGGTGCGCTGCTCTTCGCCGAGCGCCTGGTCCTGCCGCCACGGGACGAGGCGCCGAGCCCCTGCGACGGCTGTGCCGGGCGTCCCTGCCTGACGGCCTGCCCGGTCGGGGCCTTCGACGGGCGCGGTTACGACCTCGAGGCCTGCGCGGCGCGGCTGCGGGCGGTCCCGGCGCCCTGCTTCGATGCCGCCTGCCTGGCGCGTGCGGCCTGCCCGGTGGGGCGCGAAAAGGCCTACGGCCGGGCACAGGCCCACTTCCTGATGGCCGACTTCCTGGCCGCCCGCTAGGCGTTCGGCCGGGGGCTGCCCTGTGCGGCTGGGGGTTGTCCGCGGCGGCGGCCCAGGCAATATGCTGCCGTTGTCCGCACCGCGAGGAGCCGATGAGCCAGAAGGTACTGCTGATCCGTCACATGCCCGGGGAGCGCAACGACCGCGTCAGCGCCGAACTGTCCGCGCGCGGCTTCGCCCTGGAAACCTGCCGGCCGGTCGACGGCGAGCCGCTTCCCGACCCGGCGGCCTATGCCGCGGCGGTGGTCTACGGCGGCGCGCAGATGGTCGAGCAGGCCGCCGAGCTCGACTACCTGCGCGACGAGCTGCGCTGGATCGAGCGCTGGCTGCGCGACGACAAGCCGCTGCTGGGCATCTGCCTGGGCGGCCAGTTGCTGGCGCACAGCCTGGGCGCTCCGGTGGGGCCGCATCCCGAGGGCCTGAGTGAGATCGGCTTCTTCCCGGTGCGGCCGACCGCGGCCGGCCGCGACCTGATTCCCGAGGATCTCACCGTCTACCACTGGCACCGCCAGGGCTTCGACGCGCCGGCCTCGGCCGAGCTGCTGGCGACCGGCGCTGTCTTCGAGAACCAGGCCTTCCGCTACGGCCGCGCCTACGGCCTGCAGTTCCACCCGGAGATCACGGCGGAGATCCAGGCCTCCTGGCTGGAGGCCGCCAGCCATATGCTGGATCACCCCGGCGCCCAGTCGCGCGAGGGCCAGCTCGCCGACAACGCGCGCCACCTGGCGCCGCTCGGGAACTGGCTCTCGGGCTTCATGGACAATTGGCTGCTGGCGCGAGTCAGCCCGCTTCCGGCCGGCAGCTGAATCGCGGCCGGCCGGCCGGCGGGGTGGCCGGCGCGGTCATGCCGGCATCCCCTGCGGGCAGGGCCGCGGCAGGCTGCCGCTGGCCGAGCGCAGGAGCCGGATCCCGGCGCGCAGCAGCAGCCGGCCGACCCGCCGGCGCAGGGCGGCCGTCAGGCGGCGAGGTCGGCGGCGCGCAGCGGCGCTTGCCGGCACCGGGCGGTCGCGGTGGTAATCGAGCTGGGACGGCGGCGTGAGACCGACGGCGGTCATGACGAGCAGGTCGTGGGGACGGAGATACATGGCTTCACCTCATGAATGGGCGTTGCGCTTTCCCTCGATATGGCCTTTTCCTGAGCCAGGTGACAAACGAGACTTCGGCATGCTATTCGTGAGTAGAATTCATGAATGAGCCGTCACGATGAGCCGACGCCTGCCTTCGCTCACCGCGGTCCGCGCCTTCGAGGCCGGCGCCCGGCATCTCTCCTTCACGCGGGCGGCCGAGGAGCTGCACGTGACCCAGACCGCGATCAGCCATCAGGTCCGCCAGCTGGAGGAAGAGCTGGGCTTTCCCCTGTTCCGCCGCTCGACGCGCCGGCTGGCGCTGACGCCGGAGGGGCAGCAGCTCGCCCCGGCGGTCGGCGAGGCGCTGGACCGCATCGCCGACACCGTGGCGCGGCTGCGGGCGCGGCGCCGCGACGACGCCCTGACCGTCAGCCTGGCGCCGGCCTTCGGCTCCAAGTGGCTGGTCGGGCGCCTGGGGCGCTTCTGGCTGGAGCACCCCGGCATCGAGCTGCGGCTGCACCACAGCCCGGCCCTGGTCGACTTCGGGCGGGAGGATGTGGACATGGCGGTACGCTACGGGCGCGGCCCCTGGCCGGGCCTGGAGTCGGAGCTGCTGGTGCGACTCGACAAGGTACCGGTCTGCAGTCCGGCGCTGCTGCAGGGCCCGAGCCCGCTGCAGCGGCCGGAGGACCTGGCGCGGCACACGCTGCTGCACGAAGGCGACCACGAGCTCTGGCTGCAGTGGCTGACCGCCGCCGGGCTGCAGGACGTCGATGTCCGCCGCGGCCCGGTGATCGACGACGTCACGGTGGTCACGCAGCTGGCCATCGACGGCCACGGCGTCGCCCTGGGCAGCCCCTGGCTGATCGCCGGCGACCTGGCTGCCGGCCGCCTGCTCATGCCCTTCGCGCAGCAGATCGCCCAGCCCGACGGCTACCACCTGGTCTATCCGCCCGGCGCCCTGGAGCAGCCGGCCGCGCGCGCCTTCCGCGATTGGCTGCTGGCCGAGGCCGCCGCCGCGGGGGAGGGCGGGGCGTGAGGGGGAAGACCAGGGGGAACCCCTTCCTCCCCGTCATTCTCCTCGCTCTCCTCCTCGCCGCCTGCGCGGCGCCGCGGCCGCCGGCGCCGGAGGTGCCGTTGGAGCCGCCGGTGGCCTATCCGGCGGAGCTGCGCGAGCGGCTGGTCACGCTGGCGCTGCAGGAGTGGCAGGCCTTCGGTGCCGGCGTCACCGACCGCAGCGGCACCGAGAGCGTCGAGCTCCGGCCGGCGCTGCCGCAGGAGGACCCTCGGGTCTTCCACCTGGTGCAGGGCTACTGGAACGCGGTGCGCGAGGAGCGGCCGGAGTGGGAGGACCACGTGGCGGCGCAGCGGGCGCTCCGCCGCCAGGGCTCCGGCGAGGTCTGGCGCAGCCAGCCCTGGTCGGCCGCCTTCGTCTCCTACCTGCTGCGCAGCGCCGGCGTCGACCGCGCCGATTTCGCCTGGAGTGCCGCGCACCGCGTCTATCTCGACCATGCCATCCTGGCCTCGCAACGCTGGGGCGAGCTGGCGCTCTACACGCCCCTGGAGTTGGAGGCGCACGCGCCGCGGCCGGGCGACCTGGTCTGCGGCGACCGCACCCGGGCGCCGGAACCGCGCCTGCCCAGCCTCGCCGCCCGGGCCGCGGAGCTCGGCACGCCGCGCGGCATGCACTGCGATCTGGTGGTGGCGAGCGAGCCGGGCCGGCTGGTGCTGGTCGGCGGCAATCTCGGCAATGCGGTGCGGATGATCTACCTGCCGCTCGAGGCCGACGGTCGCCTGCGGCGCCGCGCCCCCGGTGAGGCGCCCGGCGCCACGCCCTTCGCTGTGCTGCGGCTGAACGTGCCGGAACCGTCGCCGCCGCTGCTGTCGGAGCGGGCGAAGTAGCGCGCCGGCGTCACCCCGAAGCTCCGCCGGAAGGCGGCGATGAAGGCGCTCGGCCCTTCGTAGCCGACGTCCAGCGCGACCACCGTCACCGGCCTGCCCTCGGCCAGCAGCGGCAGGGCCGCCAGCAGCCGCGCCTGCTGCCGCCAGGCGGCGAAGCCCATGCCGGTCTCGGCCTGGAAGCGCCGCGCCAGTGTCCGCGCCGAGGCGCCCACCTCGCGGCCCCAGGCGGCGAGGTCGCGCGCTTCCGCCGGATCGGCCCGCAGCGCGGCGCAGATCCGGCGCAGCGCCGGATCGCGCGGTTCCGGCAAGTGCAGCGGTGCCGCCGCCCCGCCGCGCAGCTCGTCCAGCAGCACCGCCACCAGGCGCGCGCCCGGCCCCTCGGCCGTCGCCGCGGCGGGCAGCGCCATCAGCCGCAGCACGAGCTCGCGCAGCAGCGGCGAGACCGTCAGCACCTGCGGCCCTGCCGGCAGGTCCGGGGCCAGGTCCTCCTCGAGATAGAGCGTCCGCAACCGCACCGCGCCGTGCATGCGCAAGGCGTGGTCCTGGCGTGCGGGCACCCAGACCGCGCGCTGCGGCGGCACCACCCAGAGGCCCGCGGCAGTCCAGACCGTCATCACGCCACTGGCGGCGAAGACCAGTTGGGCCCGGGCGTGGCTGTGCCGGCCGGTGTCCCAGCCCGGCGGATAGTTCCGGGCGTAGGCCTGCACCGGCCCGGGACTCTCCTCGATCAGCCGTTGCAGCGACTCGCGCTCGAGCGGTTCGGGAAGCAGTTCGTGGCCGTTCTGAGACATTGTTTGTCAGGATAGCGCAAGACGGCCGCCGCCGCGAGGCCTAGGGTAGCGATGGACAGCCCTTCTCGGAGCCCTGAGACATGACCCCCGGCCGCACCCGCTTCCTCTTCCTCAACGTCGGTCACGCCTACGACCACTTCTTCATGCTGATCTATCCGACCGTGGCGGTGGCGCTGGAGCTGAGCGGCCAGGGCTTCTACGGCGACCTGCTGATGCCGGCCACGGCCGGCTTCGTCGCCTTCGCCGCCTTCACCCTGCCGGCGGGCTGGCTGGGGGATCACTGGAGCCGGCGCAACATGATGGCTCTGATGTTCGTCGGCCTCGGCCTGGCCTCGATCGGCACGGCCTTCGCCACCAGTACCTGGGAGCTGGCGGCCGGGCTCTTCTGCATCGGCGCCTTCGCGGCGATCTATCATCCGGTCGGCATCGCCATGGTCGCGGAGAGTCGCGAGAAGGTCGGGCGGCTGCTCGGCGTCAACGGCGTCTGGGGCAACATGGGCGTGGCCGCCGCGCCCATCGCCACCGGCACCCTGACCGTCTGGCTCGGCTGGCAGGCGGCCTTCGTGGTCCCGGGCCTGATCGCGCTGGCGACGGGAGTCGCCTTCCTGCTGCTGGTGCCCGACGAGGCGCCGGCCTCGCGCCGCCCGGTCGTGGCCGCGGCGGCCGGCGCGCCGGGGCGCGACGTGCTGGTGCGGGTCTTCGGCTATCTCGCCGTCTCCTCGCTGCTGGGCGGCGTGATCTTCGCCGTGCTGACCATCGTGCTGCCGAAGATCGTCGAGGAGACCCTGGGCGCCGGCCAGCTCGGCGGGCTGATCGGCGCCGCCGGCCTGGCCTCGGCGATCTTCGCCCTGGCCTCCTTCGCACAGCTGGTCACCGGCCCGGCCGCCGACCGCATCTCGCCGCGCAATCTCATGCTGGCGCTGGGCGGTATCCAGGTGCCGCTGCTGCTGCTGCTGATCGCGACCGAGGCCTGGTTCACCATGGGCGTGGCGCTGGCGATGATGATCGTCACCTTCGGCGTGATCCCGGTGCAGGACGCCATCGTCGCCCGCTACGCCGCGGCGCACTGGCGCGCCCGGGTCTACAGCGTGAAGTACGTGCTCTCGCTCGGTGTCAGTGCCATCGCCGTGCCGCTGGCGGCCTGGGGCTACAGCCCGACCAGCGGCTTCGACGCCCTCTATGCCGTGCTGACGCTCTGCGCCGTGGGCGTGGTGATCGCCGCCCTGGTGCTGCCGCGGCCCCAGGCGGTGCGCCCGCCGGTGGCGCAGGCGGCGGAGTAGTGGCCTTCCGGCGGAGTCGCTCCCGTTGCCTCGCGTCGCCTCGTCATCCTGAGGCCGAAGGCCGAAGGATCTCGTGCCGATTAGCGCTCAAGCCCGCCCGAGATCCTTTGCTCCGCTCAGGATGACGGCAGGTGGCTAAGCGATGCCATGGCGCGTTTCGCGCGCTGGCCGTCGGTCCTGGAACGGTGGGGTGCGCGGGTGGCGGCTAGCGTCGCCCTCGCGCCGTCGGGAGCGGTTTTCCGGGGGCCGGCAGCCAGGGGAACGAGGTCCATGCCCAAGAGCGACATCGAGATCGCGCGCGAAGCCGCGCTGCAGCCGATCACCGAGATCGGCGCCAAGCTCGACATCCCGGCCGAGGCCATCCTGCAGTACGGTCCGCACAAGGGTAAGGTCTCCTTCGACTTCATCCGCTCGCTGGAGGACCGGCCGGACGGCAAGCTCGTGCTGGTCACCGCCATCACGCCGACCCCGGCGGGCGAGGGCAAGACGACCACCACCGTCGGCCTTGGCGACGGCCTCAACCGCATCGGCAAGCGCGCCGCCATCTGCCTGCGCGAGCCCTCGCTCGGCCCCTGCTTCGGCATGAAGGGCGGGGCGGCCGGCGGCGGCCATGCCCAGGTGGTGCCGATGGAGGACATCAACCTCCACTTCACCGGCGACTTCCACGCCATCGGCGTGGCGCACAACCTGCTGTCGGCGCTGATCGACAACCACATCTACTGGGGCAACGAGCTGGGCTTCGACGGCCGCCGCATCGGCTGGCGCCGCGTGGTCGACATGAACGACCGCGCGCTGCGCTCGATCGTCACCTCGCTCGGCGGCGCGGCCAACGGCTTCCCGCGCGAGGACGGCTTCGACATCGTCGTCGCCTCCGAGGTCATGGCGATCTTCTGCCTCGCCCGCGACCTGCAGGATCTGACCGAGCGGCTCGGCAAGATCGTCGTCGGCTACACCCGCGACAAGAAGCCGATCCTGGCCCGAGACCTGAAGGCCGAGGGGCCGATGGCGGTGCTGCTGAAGGACGCGATCGCTCCCAACATCGTGCAGACGCTGGAGAACAACCCCGCCTTCATCCACGGCGGCCCCTTCGCCAACATCGCCCACGGCTGCAACTCGGTGATCGCCACCCGCACGGCCCTGAAGCTGGCCGACTACGTGGTCACGGAGGCCGGCTTCGGCGCCGACCTGGGGGCGGAGAAGTTCTTCGACATCAAGTGCCGCAAGGCCGGGCTGCGGCCCAACGCCGCGGTGGTGGTGGCCACGGTGCGCGCGCTGAAGATGCACGGCGGCGTCGCCAAGGAAGACCTGGGACAGGAGAACGTCGAGGCGGTGCGCAAGGGCTGCGCCAACCTGGCGCGCCATCTGCGCAACGTGAAGTCCTTCGGTGTGCCGGCGGTGGTGGCGATCAACCGCTTCGTCGCCGACACCGAGGCGGAGCTGGAGGTGGTGCGCGAGGTGGCCCGCGAACTGGGCGCCGAGGCCATCGTTTGCTCGCACTGGGCCGAGGGCTCGAAGGGAACCGAGGAGCTGGCGCGGCTGGTGGTGCGGCTGGTGGAGAGCGGCGTCGACCAGTACGCCCCGCTCTACGACGACGCTCTGCCGCTCTGGGACAAGATCGAGACCATCGCCACCCACCTCTACGGCGCCTCCGAGGTGCAGGCCGACAAGTCCGTGCGCAGCCGTATCCGCGAGCTGCAGGAGGGCGGCTACGGCCACCTGCCGATCTGCATGGCCAAGACGCAGTATTCCTTCTCCACCGATCCCAACCTCAAGGGCGCGCCGCTGCACCACTCCCTGACGGTGCGCGAGGTGCGCCTCTCGGCCGGCGCGGAGTTCGTGGTGGCGATCTGCGGCGACATCATGACCATGCCGGGCCTGCCGCGGGTGCCGGCGGCCAACGCCATTCACCTGGACGAGGAGGGACGGGTCCAGGGGCTTTTCTGAGCCCTTTCTGCCCGACATGTTCGCATTCGGCCGTTGCGTCGGATTCCGGGGCGTTGTACCAAGAGGCTTCCTTGCGGCAGGGGCTCGGGACATGCTCGGATTCAGGACTCTCCTCGGCGGTGCCCTCTGTGCGGCGGCCGTGACCTTCGCTGCCTTTCCGGCGAGCGCCGGCGGCGGAACGCAGGTGGCGGCCCAATCGACGCATCCCTTCGTCGTGCGTGCCGTGATCAACGAGGGCGCAGCTGAAATTCCGCGCGACGTCTCCTTCAGCCTGCATCGCCTGAACGGCAACGGTGACGCGGAGTTGGCGGCCGAGGCCTCGGGCGGCATCGCCGAACTGGCGGTGCCGCAGGGCGAATACCTGCTGACCACGACCTACGGCGCGACGCTCAAGCAGGAGTTCGTGCAGGTCCACAACCCGGCGAGCGCGCCGCACACGGTCAACCTCAACGCCGGGGAGATCACGCTGAGCGTCATCCCGGGCATCGGCCGGCCGGCGCTGCAGCATCCGATCGAGTGGCACATCCTGACCTACGGCCGCGACTCCGAGGGGCATCGCCATGTGCTGCACGAGGTGACCGACTCGCGGCCCTACCTGGTGCTGCCGGCCGGCTGGTACTTCGTCGCCGCGCACTACGAGGGACGCCGCCTGACCCACACCATCGAGGTCGGCGCCGGCAACCGCTTCGACTACACCCTGGTGCAGCCGCGCTGAGGCGCGGCGAGAGGATCCCCCTCACCCCAACCCCTCTCCCACGAGGGGAGAGGGGCTTTCGAGCACGGGCGGTCCCATTTGCGACCCCTCTCCCCTTGTGGGAGAGGGATGGGGTTAGGCGTTACTTCCGGAACTTGTCCAGGTTGGTCTGCTGGAAGGCGGGGAGCTTCGACAGGCGCTCGGTCAGGCCGGCCAGGGCCGGCAGCTCCTCGGCGGACGCCAGTTCCGGCACCATCACCGTCAGGAAGTCGTAGACCACCGCCGCGGTGACGTCGGCCTGGGTCATGCGATCCCCGGCCAGCCATTCGCGGCCGGCCAGGCCCTTCTCCAGGAAGCCGAGGCCGCCGCCGGCCTGACCCGTCAGCCGGTCGACCCAGGGCTGGCAGTAGAATTCCGGTGCCCGCATCCCCGGATTGCGCTCATAGGCGATCAGGATCGCCTTCTCCGCCGCGCCGAGGGCGTGGTAGACGCCGCGCAGCACCGCGCGGCGCTCGGCGCCGCCGGCCGGGGTCAGGCGCTTGTCGCCGACCGTCTCGTCGAGGTGGTCGAGGATGGCGGCGCTGTCGATCAGCGTCTCGCCGTCGTCCAGCACCAGGGCCGGGACCCGGACCAGGGGATTGTGGACGCGGATCTTGTCGACGTCGGTGGTGGTGGCGTATTCGGCCCGCTCGAAGGGCAGGCCATAGAGGTGCAGGGTGACGGCGCAGCGGCGCACGAAGGGCGAGAGGTCGCGTCCGACCAGCAGCATCGGCTAGTTCTCCGGTTCTTGTGAGGCAAGGGCGAGGGGGCCGACGCTAGCTCAGCCGTAGGCCTGCGTGAAGAGCGCTTCGTAGTCGGCGCGAGTCGCCGGGCGGGGGTTGGTGGCGTGGCTGTGGTCGAGCAGCGCGCCTTCCACCATGGCCGGGAGGACCTGCGAGGGCACGCCCATCTCCTTCAGGCTGGCGGGCAGGCCGATGTCGCGGTTCAGTGTCTCGATCGCCTCGGCCAGGTCGCTGCCGGGCGGCAGGCCCATTGCCTCGGCCACGGCGTCGTACTTGGCGCCGACATGGCCGGCGTTGAAGCGCAGGACGGCCGGCAGGATGACGGCGTTGAGCGTGCCGTGGTGCAGCCGCGGCTCCTGGATGCCGCCCAGCGGGTGCGACATGGCGTGGACGGCGCCCAGCCCCTTCTGGAAGGTGAGGCCCCCCATGGTGGCCGCCCAGAGCATCTCGCGCCGCGCCTCGCGGTCCTGGCCGTCGGCGATGGCGCGGCGGATGTGCCGCGTCGCCCGGCGCAGGCCGTCGAGCGCGATGGCCTCCGCCACCGGGTTGTCGCGCGGGCTCAGATAGGTCTCGATGCAGTGGGTGACGGCGTCCATGCCCGTGGCCGCCGTCAGCAGCGGCGGCAGGCCGAGCGTCAGCTCCGGGTCGCAGATCGCCACGCGCGGAATCAGGTACGGCGAGAGGAAGCCCAGCTTGCGTCCGTCCTCCAGCGTGATCACGGCGCCGCGGCCAACCTCGCTGCCGGTGCCGGCGGTGGTGGGGATCGCGATCAGCGGCGCGACGGCGCGGGTGATGCGCTCGACGCCGCCCAGGATCGCCGCGTAGTCGGTCAGGGGCGGGCGGTGCGTGGCCATCAGCGCGACGCCCTTGCCCAGGTCGATCGAGGAGCCGCCGCCCAGGGCGATCACCGAGTCGCAGCCCGCTTCGGCGTAGCGCTGCAGGGCGGCGTTGACGGCCGCCTCGGTCGGGTTCTCCGGGGTGCCGTCGAAGACCGTCACCTCGATCCCGGCCGGCAGCGCGTCGAGGGCGCGCTGGGCCAGTCCCAGCTTGACCAGGCCGGCGTCGGTGACGAGGAGAGGCCGCCGCAGCTCCAGGGCCGTCAGCTCCTCGCCGAGCAACTGCAGGGCTCCGAAGTCGAACTGGATCTTGGTCAGGTACTGAACCAACGCCACGGGCGGCCTCCCTCTTAAGTCCATTTTTCCACCGGCTCTCGGGGCCGGTCCGCTGGCACTCTAGAGATCAATTCGCTCGCTCTCCAGAGGGCGTCGCTCCTTCATGTTGAAGCGATCGTCGTAGATCGGCCGGCCGCCGGTGGTGGGGCCGGGATACTGGACCAACAGGATCTCGCCGCCGGTCTCCGTGTGGAAGACGTCCTCGAAGTGCGGATCGGGATGGAACAGCATGGTGCCCGGCCCGCAGAGCCGGTCGCCGATGGTGAACTCGCCCTCCAGCACGTACCAGACCTGGGCGAAGTCGTGGAAGTGCTTGGGGTGATGGGCGCCGGGTTCCAGCCGCAGGATGCCGGCGTTGGGCTCGGTCGGCCGCTCCGGACGCGGATGGAACAGCATCTTGCCGGTCTCGCCGGGCCAGCGGATCGTCTCCCACTCCAGTTCGTCGCGGTGGCGGATCTCGCAGGGGGCGTGGTCCTGCTTCCTCGCTGCCGTCTCGGTCATGGCTTCTTTCCTCCTGTCGTTTCTGTTGCCCCCGGCGTGGCGCTCCACCACTCCGGGCTCCGCCCCGGCTCCTGCGAGCCGGTGGTCACCATGAGCATGCGTGCCGGCCGGCCGCCCAGGCTGCGGGCGCGGTGCGGCAGCGCGGAATCCAGATGGATCGCATCGCCCGGCCCCAGCCGCTGCTCGCTGCCTTCGACCTCGAAGAGCACTTCGCCCTCCAGCACCACGCAGACCTCTTCGCCGGCGTGGGAGACACGGGTCGGCATGGCCTCTTCCGTCGGGAAGCGCAGCTCGAAGGCGGAGAGCCGCTGCCCGGGCCAGGGTGCGGCCACCGCCTGCCAGGCGTAGCCGCTTGCGCCGATCTCGCGCGGCGCAGCGGCGCCGGCGCGGTGGACGCCGAAGCGGCGCTCCGGGCCGGCCTCGGCGAGCAGGGCGGGGGGCTCTACGCCGAGCGCGCGCGCGACCTGCAGCAGCCCGGCAATCGTGGTGGTGGCCTGGCCGCGCTCCAGGCGCGAGAGGAAGGCGGGGGAGAGGCCACAGGCCGCGCCGAGCTCCCCCAGCGTCAGCCCCAGAGCTTGCCGGCGGGCGCGGATGCGGGCGCCGACGGCGCGCTCGAGCTCGGCCGCGTCCTGCTCTCGTGTTTGCATATTGAGCAAATTCATTTGCCCATTATGCATTGAGTCGAGGTGGGAGGTAAAGTCTCTTCCTGGCCATTCCGAGAATGCAGGGCTGTCCTTCGTACCCTCCGCCGCCTGCTAATCATTCCTTCATTGCGCTGCGGCATTCTTCTGGAAAGTAATTTTACGGCGAGGGTGTGGGGAATGAAAATGGTTCGCATCGGTCTCTTGGGGAAAGTCCTGCTGCTGCAGGCCGCTACGGTGGTCGCGCTGGTCGCGGCGCTCAGCTACATGGCCGTTTCCGAGCAACGCGGCGAGGCGGCCGCCCGCGCCGTGGAGCGGCAGGAGACCAACATGCGGGTCGCCTGGGAGGTGCTGGGCCGGGTCGGTACGCGCTTCCGCGTCGAGGGCGGGCTGCTCTACGCCGACGAGACGCCGCTGAACGACAACAATGCCGTGGTCGACCGCGTGAAGGAACTGGTCGGCGGCACCGCCACGATCTTCATGGGCGACACCCGCATCGCCACCAACGTGCAGCGCGAGGACGGCTCCCGGGCCGTCGGCACGCAGCTCGCCCGCAACGCCGCCCACGAGTCGGTCTTCGACCACAAGCGGCCCTATCGCGGCGTGGTCGACATTCTCGGCCGCAGCTTCTTCACCGGCTACGACCCGATCCTGGACCAGGCCGGCGAGGTGATCGGCGTGCTCTACGTCGGCGTGCCGGCCGACGACTTCTTCGCCACCATCGCCGGCGCCGAGCGCCGCATCCTGCTGGCCGGCGTCGGCGTCGGCCTGCTCGGCTTGGCCCTGGCCGGCTTCTTGGGCTTCCGCATGATCTCGCCGCTCCGGCAGATCAACGGCGCGGTGGCGGCCCTGGCCGAGGGTGACATCCGCGTCGAGGTCGGCGCGGGCAAGCGTGCCGACGAGGTCGGACAGATCCAGCGCAACCTGGCGCATCTGCGCGAGGCCGTGGCGCGGGCCTATCGCCTGGGGCAGATGGTCGAGGAGATGCCGGCCAAGGTGGTGACCTGCGACCTGAAGGACTTCCGCATCGACTACCTCAACAAGTCGGCCAAGGCGCTCTTCGACGAGTTGCACCGCGGTGGGGCGCTCGACATCGACGGCGCGGCCATGCTCTCGACCTGCATCGACCGCTTCCACCGCGACCCGGGCCGCGTGCGCAAGCTGTTGGCCGACCCCGCCAACCTGCCGCACAGCGCGGCGGTCCGCCTCGGCGAGGAGGTGTTGCAGCTGAACGTGAGCGCCATCCGCGACGCCGACGGCTCCTACGTCGGGCCGATGCTGACCTGGGAGCTGATCACCGCGCAGGAGCGCCTGGCCGGCGACTTCGAGCGCTCCATCGGCGGCATCGTCGAGACCCTGGCCGGCTCGGCGCAGTCGGTGCGCGGGAACATGGAGGCGGTCGCCGGCATCGCCGAAGACAATCGCGGCGCCGCGCTCGCCGTCGCCGGGGCCGGCGAGGAGGCCACCGGCAGCGTCGAGACCGTGGCGGCGGCGACCGAGGAACTGGTCGCTTCCGTGGCGGAGATCACGCGGCGCCTGAGCGAAGCCAACCGCCTGGCCGGCCAGGCCGCCGAGGCGGCCGGGGAGAGCGAGGGCACGGTGGCCTCGCTGGACCAGTCGGCGCAGAAGATCGGCGACGTGGTGAAGCTGATCCAGGACATCGCCGAGCAGACCAACCTGCTGGCGCTGAACGCCACGATCGAAGCCGCCCGGGCCGGCGAGGCCGGCAAGGGCTTCGCGGTTGTCGCCTCGGAGGTGAAGAACCTGGCCAACCAGACCGCCAAGGCGACAGAGGAGATCGGCGCGCAGATCGGCCAGATGCAGTCCGCCACCGGCGAGACCGTGGGGGCGATCCGGCGCATCGCCGAGAGCATCGGCCAGGTGCGCGAGGCGGTGACGCAGATCGCCGCGACCTCGGAGCAGCAGTCGGCGGCTACCGGCGAGATCTCGCGCAACGTGCAGCAGGCCGCGGCCGGCACCCGCGAGGTGGCCGGGCGCATCGCCTCGGTGGGCGAGGGGGCCGAGACCGTCGGCCGCCACTCGCAGGAGACTCTGCGAGAGGTGCAGGCCCTGGAGGAGGAATGCCGCCGCCTGTCCGGCGAGGTCGGCACCTTCCTCCAGCGCGTGCGGGCGGGCTGAGCCCGGAGCGCTTTGTGATCGGAGGGGAACGTAAGGATTCCCGACGCGGGCTGTCTCCTGCTTCACCCTGCTGGCCGCAAGGGACGCCGGCACGCGATGCCTGGGCTCTGTTCGAAAGGCTCGTATCGACCGACAACCTCAGCCGAAGAAGCCGATGCCGAGATGCCGCAGAGGTGACTTCTGAAGCCACCGTAGGAGAAAAACCCTCCGGAAAATCTTCATATATGTTAAATTTATGTAAATATGGGCGGCGAACCGGGTATAGCCACATCCTTCCCGAGGGGGGAAGCCATGCTGGGAGAACTCGCCGCGAGCTGGAATCGGCGCGGTCACCTCGTTCGAGGCCTTGCACTTCTGATTGTCGCGGTACTGGTCGCGCTGGTCGTTCTCCTGGTGTACCAGACCGGCGGCACCCGCTACGTCTACGCGCACAGCGCCTACCTCCCGATCGTCGCCGGCGCCTTCCTCTTCGGTTGGAAGGGCGGATTGGCTACGGCGCTGCTGCTCGGCCTGGCGCTGGGCCCCTTGATGCCGATCGAAGTTGCGACCGGCGAGATGCAGCGGCTGGAGAACTGGCTGCTGCGCTGCCTCTTCTTCGCCGCCACGGGGCTCCTGACCGGACTGCTGGTCGACTATCTCGAGCGCGAAGCCCGACGCAGAACCCGGGCGGCGCTGACCGACGAACTTTCGGGCCTGCCGAACCGCGCGGCCCTGGAGCGCCGGCTCGCGACCTTGACCGCCGAAGGGGCCGGGGGCGGCACCTGGTGGCTCGCCGTCGTGCGACTCAACAATCTTCCGGCCATCGTCGAACTGCTGGATCTCACCGACAGCCGCCGGCTCTGGGCCGCGCTCCGCGAGCGTCTGGCCCGAGGTGACACCGCCCCGGAGCTGTTCAACGCCTATGCCTCCCAGCTGGCGATCCTCGTAGAGGGAGACCTGGAAGCGGCGGAGCAGTTCGCGAATGGAATGGTCGACCGGCTCAGCAGCCCATTCGAAGTCGGCGGGCTGCCCCTGGAGCTGGACCCTTCGGCCGGCATCAGCTTCGTGCGAAGCGCGGACGAGATCAATCCGCACCCGGTGCTGACTGCAACCGCCGGGGCTCGGCGGGCCAACGAAGAGGGGCGTCAGCTGGTGGTACCGCGCGACGTCGGCCAGGAGAAGCGGCGCCAGGCCTTGCAGCGCCTGGGCGAGATCCGGGACGCCCTCGAGCAGCGGCAGCTCCGCTTCTACGTGCAGCCGAAGGTCGAGCTGAAGCGCTACAATATCGTCGGAGCCGAAGTGCTCATGCGCTGGCAGCATCCGCGCGATGGCCTCCTGCCGCCGGGCGCCTTTCTGCCCCTCGTGGAGCGGACGCGGCTGATCCACCCGGTGAGCTGGTACAGCTTCGACCTCGCCTGCCGGGAGGCCGCGGAGTGGTGGACCTCGTCCCAGCGCCTCACGCTCGCCGTGAACCTCTCGGCGCGCGCCTTGATGGCTGACGACCTGGTGGAGCGCCTGGGTGAAATCCTGGCGAAGTACAAGTTCGACCCTGCCTTTCTGGAAGTCGAGATTACGGAGAGCGCGATCATGGCGACACCGGACGAGGCATGCAGAAAGCTCGACGAGCTCCGCGGATTGGGTCTGTCGATCGCAATCGACGACTTCGGGACGGGGCACTCCTCCCTGGCCTATCTGGCCAACATCCCGGCCTCGACGCTCAAGATCGACCGCAGCTTCGTCTCGTCGATGCTGAAGAGCCGGCGCAGCCGACAGATTGCCACGGCCGCCGTGAACCTCGGACAACAGCTCGGCATGACCACGGTGGCCGAAGGTGTCGAGGACGAGGCGACGCTCAAGGCCGTCCGCGACGCCGGCTTCGACCAGATCCAGGGATATCTGATCGCCAAGCCGATGCCGACAGAGGCCTTCGTTCCCTGGATCAGCGAGAATCCCTACCCGCTGCTCGACGAGAGACTTCGCCTGAGGGCGCGCGACAGCGGAGAGAACAGAGGCTAGGGCATTTCCCGATCGAACTCGATCGGGAAATGCTCCCAAGCATATGAATCTAGAGCGGATTCACGCGATCGTACGAGTCCCTCCGATCGCGATCTGCTCTAGGGTCCCGACCCTAGACCAGGGTGACCTCGCCGGTGGCGATGTCGTAGACGCCGCCGACCACCTTGACGCGGCCTTCGGCCACCAGCGCCGAGACGATGGGCTCCGCCGTCTCCAGTTTGGTGACATTGTGGCGCACGTTCTCGATCGTGGCGGCGGCGAGGGGGTCGGCGGGCTGCGTGGCCAGCGCGGTCTCGATCCCGGGGCGCAGGGCCTCGGCGAGGCCGCTCAGCCGTCCCGGCAGTTCGGCGCCCTCTTCGACGACCTGGATGGTCGCCGCCACGGCGCCGCAGCCGCTGTGGCCGAGCACCAGGACGAGCGGGATGCCGAGAACCTGGGTGCCGAACTCGAGGCTGGCGAGGCCGTCGTCGTTGACGAAGTTGCCGGCCAGGCGAACCACGAAGAGGTCGCCGAGCCCCTGGTCGAAGGCGATCTCCGGCGCCAGGCGGGAGTCGGCACAGCTGAGGATGGCGGCGAAGGGATGCTGCGCTTCGGCTCGCGCGGCGCGCCCCTTCGAGAAGTCCTGGTTGAGACCGCTCTCGGCGACATAGCGGGCGTTGCCGTCGAGGAGGCGCTGCAGCGCCTCGTCCGGCGACAGCGGTGTCGCCGAGCCGCCGTAGCTCTGTGCCTGCGCCGGCTTGGCTGCGAGCGAGCCGGCAGCGGAAGCCAGCGCGACGCCTGCGCCGGCGGCGCCGAGGAAATCACGGCGGCTGAGCGCCGGAACACTCGGAATACACGAGCCACGGTTCATAGTTACCCCTCCCCTGTCGAAAGCGCCCCGGCCCCCAATGCCGACGGCGGGCGGAAGCCTTGTGCATCCGCCTCTTCGGTAGCTTTATCGGTCATTGAGCTTTCCGCAAAGCCGTGGTTGCAATAGGGATCGTTTTTGTCAGCGGAGGCTCCACGCCTGTCCTCCCTGGACATCGACCGCCCCGACGCTGCCGTCCTCTTCGCTACCCTGCTGGCGGAGGCGGCCGCCGTCCGCGAGATGCCGGCCTTCCAGCCGGCGTTGCACCGCTACGCCGCGGCCATGCTGCGCCCCTACCGAGGCACGCCGCAGTTGAACAAGCTGATCAGCAAGGAGGGGCGCTTCCTCATGGCCAACCTGGCCCTGCAGCTGCACCTCTGGCGGGGCACGGCGATCGCCGGGGACGGGCTGACGCTGACCCGTCTGCGGGCACTCTGCGCCGAGCACGGCGTGGCGAGCCCGGGGCGCGTCTCCGTCTTCCTGACGCTGATGCGCTTCGGCGGATTCGTGGCGCCTGCTGCTGCGGGGGGCGATCGCCGCACACGGCTGCTGGTGCCGACCGCGCGCATGATGGCGCACGTCCGGCTCTTCACCGCCATCCAGCTGCAGGCGGTCGACCTTCTCTGGCCGGACCGGGACCATGAGGCGCGGCTCTACGCCGGTCCCGGCTTCCTCGAGGCCTTCCATCGCCACGTCGGCGACTTCTACCTGCGGGGCGCGCGCCTGCCCGAGGCCCTGCCGGTGATCGAGCTGTTCACCCGCGCCGATGCCGGTTACATGGTGCTGCTGCATCTCTTCCTGCTGCTGCCGGCGCCGGAGGGGCGGGCCGAGCCGGCCGTGGTGGCGATGCCCTTCGGCCCGACGGCGCGGCGCTTCGGGGTGTCGCGCAGCCATGTGGGCAACCTGATCCGCGCGGCTGCGGCCGCGGGTTTCCTGCAAGAACGGCTCCCCGGCGGGCGAGAGATCGCGGTCGCGCCCTGCCTGATCGACCTGCTGGAGCGGTGGTTCGCCCTGCAGATGGCCCTGATGCTGCGGGCGGCGGACAGCGCCGCGGCAGCGCCTGCCGCCCTCGACCCTGGAGAATAGGCCTCAAACCGGGCCGTTGGGCGCGCTCCCAGCCGTCGCGTGCAGCCCCCTCGCGGTAGCCCGGCCGCCGCCGCGGGCGCTCGGTAGCCCCCCGGCGGCTCCATCCTACAGAACTCCGAACAGGCAGGGGTCTCGGACCTGTCGGAGCTCCGTTCCTGCGAGATCCTTCGCTTTCGCTCGGGATGATGCGAGGCGTTCCGCAGCCCTCAGCCCGAGACGCTCGGCGCCCGCAGGAAGGGCAGGCGGCGCACCGGCTCCTGCCCCAGCCGTCGCCAGGCGTTGGCGACCGCCGGACCGATCGGCGGCACGCCCGGCTCGCCGACGCCGGTCGGCGGCTCGGAGGAGGCGATCACCGCCACTTCCACCTCGGGCATCTCGTCGATGCGCAGCGAGCGGTAGTCGTGGAAGTTCGACTGCTCGACCCTGCCGCCCCGGCCCAGGGTGATCTCGCCGAAGAGCACCGACCCCAGGCCGAAGCCGATGCCGCCTTCCATCTGGGCGCGGATGTGGTTCGGGTTCACCGCGACGCCGCAGTCCACCGCGCACCAGACCCTGTGCACCTTCGGAATGCCCTCGGGACCCTCCGAGACCTCGGCCACCTCCGCCACGTAGCTGTTGAAGCTCTTGTGCACGGCCAGGCCGCGGGCGCGGCCCTCCGGCACCGGGCCGCCCCAGTCGGCCATCTCGGCGGCCCGCTCCAGCACGCCGCGGTGGCGGGCATGGTCGCCCAGCAGCGCGAGGCGGCTTTCCAGCGGATCCTGCCCGGCCAGCTCCAGCAGCTCGTCCAGGAATGTCTCGGTGGTGAAGCCGGTGTGGGTGTGGCCCACCGAGCGCCACCAGAGCACCGGCACGCCGACCTGCATGGTGTGCAGCGAGACCCGCTTGGCGGCGATGGCATAGGGCAGGTCGCTGGCGCCCTCCACCGAGGTCGGGTCGAAGCCGCCGGCCATCATGGCCTCGAAGGGCGTGCCGCTGATGATCGACTGGCCGACGATCACCTGCTCCCAGCCGCTGATCCGGCCTTCGGTGTCGAGGGCGCCCTTGAGGTGGTGGACGTAGATCGGCCGGTAGTAGCCGCCGCGGATGTCGTCCTCGCGGGTCCAGAGGTGCTTCATCGGCCGCTCGTCCCCGAAGGCCGCGAAGGCCTCGGCCGCCTCGGCGGCGTAGGGGGAGCCGGCCTGGGCACGCCGGCCGAAGCTGCCGCCGGCGAGCTGGGTGTGGATGCGCACCGCCCCCGGCTCCAGGCCGAGCGTGGCCGCGATCACCTGCTGGTCGACCGTCTGCAGCTGGGAACCCAGGTAGACGTCGAGCGTGTCGTCCTCGGCCTTCACGAAGACCGCGTCGAGCGGCTCCATCGGCGCGTGGGCCAGGAAGGGGAAGACGAACTCGGCCTCGTGGGTCGTGGCCGCCTCCGCGAAGGCCTGCTCGACGTCGCCCTCGTCGGTGACGACGAAGCCGGGCGCGGCCGCCGTCTCTCGGTAGCCGGCGATGATCTCCTCGGAGCTGCGGGTCTCGGCGTCGGAGAGGTCCCACTCGATCTGCAGCGCGTCGCGGCCCTGCATCGCCGCCCAGCTGTTCTCGGCATAGACGGCGACGCCCTGGGAGATCTGCCGCACCGCGATCACGCCCGGCACGGCGCGCGCCGCGCTGTCATCGTAGGCCGCGACCCGGGCGCCGAAGTGCTCGGGATGGGCGACCAGCGCCGTCACCATGCCGGGCAGGGCGATGTCCAGCGTGAAGACAGCCTTTCCATTGGTCTTGGCCGGGGTATCGAGGCGCGGCAGGTCCTGGCCGATCAGGGTGAAGTCGGCCGGGTCCTTGAGCGCCGGCTCGCTTTCCAGCGTGATCCCCGCCGCGGCCTCGGCGAAGGCGCCGAAGCCGCTCTCGCGGCCCGAGGCGGCATGGCGGATGCGGCCCTGCTCGACCGTGATCTCCTCGGCCGGCACGCCCCATGCCTCGGCCGCCGCGGCGACCAGCAGGGCGCGGGCCGTGGCGCCGGCCCGGCGCAGCTGCTCGTAGCTCTGGGCGATGGCGGTGGAGCCGCCCGTGCCCTGGATGCCGAAGTAGAGGTTGGCATAGAGGTCGTCGTCGGCCGGCGCCGCCTCGGCGCGCATCTGGCTCCAGTCGGCGTCGAGCTCCTCGGCCAGCAGGGTGGCGAGGCCGGTATAGGGGGCCTGGCCCATCTCCAGGTGCTTGCAGAGGATGGTGACGCTGTCGTCCGGCGCGATGCGCACGAAGGCATTGAGCGGCGTGGCCGCCGCGGCGCCGCCGGCCGGAGCGCCGGGGACGGCGGGCACAGCCGCCGCGGCGCGGCCGAGCGGCGGTAGCTGGAAGCCGATGACGAGACCGGCGGCCCCGGCCAGGAAGGCGCGGCGGCTGGTGCGGAGGTCCTGCATGGTCATGGCCTCAGCCCTCCAGCTTGTCGGCGGCCTCGCGTACGGCGAGGCGGATGCGGTGATAGGTGGCGCAGCGGCAGAGGTTGCCCGACAGCGCCGCGTCGATCTCCTCGTCGCTGGGCCGCGGCGTCTCCTGCAGCAGGGTGACCGCGGACATGATCTGGCCGGACTGGCAGTAGCCGCACTGCGGCACGTCGAGCGCGACCCAGGCTGCCTGCACCGCCTCGGCCTCCGGACCGCTCAGCCCCTCGATGGTGACGACCTCGGCGCCCTCGGCCATCTCGACCGGGGTGACGCAGGAGCGGATCGCGACGCCGTCGAGATGCAGGGTGCAGGCGCCGCACTGCGCCATGCCGCAACCGTACTTGGTGCCGGTCAGGCCCAGCGTCTCGCGGACGACCCACAGCAGAGGGGTATCCGGAGCGACGTCGAGACGGCGTTCCTCTCCGTTCAGAGTGAACGTGATCATGAGCTCTCTCCCGATGATATTGGGCTGTTCGGGTTGTGGCGGGCGTGCGGCCGCGCCACCTGTACCCGATCCTGATGGGGAGCCTACAACGGCGGGGGGAGGCCGGACGAGAAGGCACGTTGCGGTTTCATACTTACTCCGAGGGAACAATGGACGTTGCAGAAGTAGAGCGATCGAAAGGAGCGGTGGGGCAGCCTTGCGAAGCCTCCCCGGAGAAGGCAGCGCTGGTGCGCGAGATGCTGGTGCGTCTCGCCGATCGCTGGACCCTGCTGGTGATCGACGCGCTGGAGGACGAGGAGTCGCTGCGCTTCTCGCGGCTGCAGCAGCGGGTCGAGGGCATCAGCCAGCGCATGCTGACCAAGACCCTGCGGCAGCTCGAGCGTGACGGGCTGGTGACGCGCAAGGTGCACCCCGTGGTGCCGCCGCACGTCGACTACAGCCTGACACCGCTCGGCCTGGGCCTGAGCTATTCGCTCTGCGGCCTCTGGATGTGGGTCGGCAGCAACCTGGAGGCGATCGACAGCGCCCGCGAGCGCTACGACCAAGCGCAGGCGGCGCTGTAGGGGCAGATCGGCGCACCGGCGGCGGGCTGCCGGTGCGCCGGAGGCTCAGCCGCCCAGGTGCTGCTCGAACCAGGCGGTGAGGCGCTCCCAGCCGTCGCGTGCCGGCTCTTCGCGGTAGCTCGGGCGGTAGTCGGCGTGGAAGGCGTGGGGCGCGTCGGGATAGAGCACGATCTCGGAGGGCTGGCCGGCGGCCTCCAGGGCGGCGCGCATCTGCTCCACCGTCTCGACCGGGATGCCGCCGTCGGCCTCGCCGTAGAGGCCGAGCACCGGCGCGTACAGCTCGGAGGCGACATCGACGGGATGGCGCGGGAAGGTCTCGCTGGCCTCGCCCACCAGCCGGCCGTACCAGGCCACGCCGGCCGAGAGGCCGGGATTGTGGGCAGCATAGAGCCAGGTGATGCGTCCGCCCCAGCAGAAGCCGGTGATCGCCAGGCGGGTGTCGTCGCCGCCCTGACTGCCGGCCCAGGCGGCGGTCGCGTCCAGGTCGGCCATGACCTGCGCGTCCGGCACCTGCGAGACCAGTTCGCGGATCAGGGTCTGGACGTCGTCGTAGCTCGTGGGATCGCCCTGGCGGAAGTAGAGCTCCGGCGCGACGGCGAAATAGCCCAGCTTGGCCAGGCGCCGGGCCACATCCTTGATGTGCTCGTGGACACCGAAGATCTCCTGCACCACCAGCACGACCGGAGCGGCCGTTCCGCCCTCGGGGCGGGCGAAGTAGGCCGGCATCGCCTCGCCGTCGGCGGTGGGGACGGTGACCTCGCCGGTCTCCAACCCCTCGCTGTCGGTGGTGATCACGGTGTCGGCGGCGACCGGTCCGGCGGCGGCGGCGAAGCCCAGCGCCGCGCCCGCGAGCGCGACGAAGCCGCGGCGTCCGACCGGCGGCACCAGGCGCGAGAGGCTGTCGAACTCGGCGACGAGATCCTTGGTCATGGCGCGTCTCCTCGGAAGGGGGGATGGGGAGACTATAGCGCGAAGCGGCTCCGCGGGTACCCGTCGGGCCGGCTGGCGCCTCTCCGCTTCCTTCCCCGACCCTTAGCCGCTATCCTGAAGGTCAGCACGAAGGCGTCTCGGCCTGCGGCCATAACCGATTGCCCGGTCGCGGCGATACCGCGGCTGGAGGCTCGGCGCGGCGGCTCCGTTCCAGGGCCGGGGCGAGGGGGGCCGGGGCTACGAGGTCCCCAGTCCCGGTCCCCCGCCGCTCCTGTCAGGCCTGCGCCGAGATCACCGCCAGGAAATCCGCGCCATAGCGCTCCAGCTTGCGCTCGCCGACGCCCGGCAGCAGGCCGAGCGCGGCGCGGTCGCGCGGCCGCTCGCGCGCCATGGCGACCAGGGTGGAATCGTGGAAGATGACGTAGGGCGGCAGGTTCGCCTCCCGCGCGATCTCCAGGCGCTTGGCGCGCAGCGCCTCGAAGAGCGCGCGCTGCTCGGCGCTGTCCAGCGTTCCGGCGGCGGCGCCGGTCCGGCCGCCCGCGGCGGCGGTGGCGCGGCGTCGCTCGCCCACCTCGCGGCGCAGCGACACCGGCGTCTCGCCGCGCAGCACCGGGCGGCTCGTCTCCGTCAGTCGCAGCGCGCCGTGTCCCTCCAGGTCGACCCGAAGCAGGCCGAGGCTGACCAGCTGGCGCAGGATCGAGCGCCAGGCCTTGGCGTCGAACTCGCTGCCGACGCCGAAGGTCGGCAGGCGGTCGTGGCCCGCCGCCACGGCCTTCTCCGTTGCCTTGCCCAGCAGCACGTCGATGACGTGGGCGCCGCCGTAGCGCTGGCCGGTGCGGTAGACCGCCGAGAGCGCCTTCTGCGCCGCCACCGTGCCGTCGAAGGCCTGGGGCGGCGAGAGGCAGGTGTCGCAGTTGCCGCAGGGCTCGCAGCCGTCGCCGAAGTACTCGAGCAGCACCTGGCGGCGGCAGCGCGTGGTCTCGGCATAGCCCAGCAGGGCGTCGAGCTTGCGGTGCTCCAGGCGCTTGCGCTCGTCGGGGGCGTTGCCCTCGTCGATCATGCGGCGCTGCTGCGCCACGTCCTGCATGCCGAAGAGCAGCAGCGTCTCTGCCGGCAGGCCGTCGCGCCCGGCGCGCCCGGTCTCCTGGTAGTAGGCCTCCAGGCTGCGCGGCGGATCGAGATGGGCGACGAAGCGCACGTCCGGCTTGTCGATGCCCATGCCGAAGGCGATGGTGGCGCAGATCACCAGCCCCGGCTCCTTGATGAAGCGCTCCTGGTGGCGGGCGCGCAGGCCGGATTCCAGGCCGGCGTGGTAGGGCAGGGCCTCGACGCCCTGCTCCTTCAGCCAGGCCGCCGTCTCCTCGGTGCGGGCGCGCGACAGGCAGTAGACGATGCCGGCCTCGCCGCCCTGGGCCTTGACGAAGTCGAGCAGCTGCCGGCGCGAGCCGGTCTTGGGCTGCACGCCGTAGCGGATGTTCGGGCGGTCGAAACCGCCGAGGAAGACCTCGCCTTCGCCCAGCGACAGGCGCTCGACGATGTCGCGGCGCGTCGGCGCGTCGGCGGTGGCGGTCAGCGCCACCCGCGGCACGGCGGGAAAGCGCTCGGTCAGCAGGCCGAGCCGCCGGTACTCCGGGCGGAAGTCGTGGCCCCACTCGCTGATGCAGTGGGCCTCGTCGATGGCGAAGAGGCAGAGCCGGCAGTTGTCGAGCAGCTCCAGGAAGCCATCGAGCATCAGCCGCTCCGGCGCCACGTAGAGCAGGTCGAGGCTGCCCTCCTGCAGGCCGCGCAGCGCGGCGCGGCTCTCCTCCGGCGGCTGTGCCGAGTTGAGCGCGGCGGCGCGCACCCCGAGCTGGCGCAGCGCCGCCACCTGATCCTGCATCAGCGCGATCAGCGGCGAGACGACGATGGCGGTGCCGGTCCGGGCGATGGCGGGGATCTGGTAGCAGAGCGACTTGCCGCTGCCGGTCGGCATGACCACCAGGGCGTGGCCGCCGCCGCAGACCTGCGCCACCACGGCCTCCTGCAGCCCGCGGAAGGCGGCGAAGCCGAAGGTGCGCCGCAGGATCTCCAGCGGCTCGCCCGCCGCCTCGGGAATCGCCAGGGAGGCCATACCCCCCGGATAGCCGCCCCGGCCCGGAATGGCCAGAGGGAGTTTTCCACCGGGGCTGGCGTTCCAGGGACAGGGAGGGGTGGAGAGCGCCGGGACGGGCCTTCGCCGTCATCCTGAGCGTCAGCGAAGGATCTCGGGCCGGTTGAGCGCAACGGATCGAGATCCTTCGGCCCTGCGGGCCTCAGGATGACGCAGAAGGGTGTGGTTTCGCCGAGGCCCCCGGCCTCTCCCTGTGAACAGGCCCCGCCCTTCAGGGCTCGCGCGGCGTTTCCAGGTAGAGCGCGCTGCCGCTGGCGCGGAAGCTCTCCGACATCTCGGCCATGCCCCTGGCGGCGATCTCGCGGACCTCCTGCGAGATCTTCATGGAGCAGAACTTCGGCCCGCACATGGAGCAGAAGTGGGCCAGCTTGGCGCCCTCGGCCGGCAGGGTCTGGTCGTGGAAGCGCTCGGCCGTCTCGGGGTCCAGCGAGAGGTTGAACTGGTCGCGCCAGCGGAACTCGAAGCGGGCGCGCGACAGCGCGTCGTCGCGCAGGCGGGCGGTCGGGTGGCCCTTGGCCAGGTCGGCGGCGTGGGCGGCGATCTTGTAGGTGATCACCCCGGTCTTGACGTCGTCGCGGTCGGGCAGGCCCAGGTGCTCCTTGGGCGTCACGTAGCAGAGCATGGCGGTGCCGAACCAGCCGATCATGGCGGCGCCGATACCGCTGGTGATGTGGTCGTAGCCCGGCGCGATGTCGGTGGTCAGCGGGCCGAGGGTGTAGAAGGGCGCCTCGCCGCAGGCCTCGAGCTGCTTGTCCATGTTGGCCTTGATCTTGTGCAGGGGCACGTGGCCCGGCCCCTCCACCATCACCTGGACGTCGTGCTTCCAGGCGATCCGCGTCAGCTCGCCCAGGGTCTCCAGCTCGGCGAACTGGGCGGCGTCGTTGGCGTCGGCGACCGAGCCCGGCCGCAGGCCGTCGCCCAGCGAGAAGGCGATGTCGTAGGCCCGCAGGATCTCGCAGATCTCCTCGAAGCGCGTGTAGAGGAAGTTTTCGCGGTGATGCGCCAGGCACCACTTGGCCAGGATCGAGCCGCCGCGGCTGACGATGCCGGTCACCCTGTTCGCGGTCAGCGGCACGTAGGCCAGACGCACGCCGGCGTGGATGGTGAAGTAGTCGACGCCCTGCTCGGCCTGTTCGATCAGGGTGTCGCGGAAGACCTCCCAGGTCAGCTCCTCGGCGACGCCGCCGACCTTTTCGAGCGCCTGGTAGATCGGCACCGTGCCGATCGGCACCGGGGAATTGCGCAGGATCCATTCCCGGGTCGCGTGGATGTTGCGGCCGGTGGAGAGGTCCATGACGGTGTCGGCGCCCCAGCGGATCGCCCAGACCAGCTTGTCGACCTCCTCGGCGACCGAGGAGGTGACCGCCGAGTTGCCGATGTTGGCGTTGACCTTCACCAGGAAGTTCCGGCCGATCACCATCGGCTCGCTCTCGGGGTGGTTGACGTTGGCCGGCAGGATGGCGCGGCCGCGGGCGATCTCGTCGCGCACGAACGCCGGCGTCACGAAGTCCGGCACGGCGGCACCGAAGCTCTCGCCGTCGCGTGCCGCCGCTTCGGCCAGGGCCTCGCGGCCCAGGTTCTCGCGGATCGCCGCGTACTCCATCTCCGGCGTGACGATGCCGGCGCGGGCATAGGCCAGCTGGGTGGGCGCACCGCCGGCGCGGCCACGCAGCGGGCGGCCGGGTGCGCCGGGAAAGCGGGGCACGGCGGCGGCCTGGCCGGGCTTCAGCCCGTCGTCGGCCGGCTGCGGCGGTCGGCCGTCGTAGGCCTCGACGTCGCCGCGGGCCTCGATCCAGGCCCGGCGCAACGGCGGCAGGCCCCGGCGGATGTCGGTGGTGACGGCGGGGTCGCTGTAGGGGCCGGAGCTGTCGTAGACGCGCAGCGGCGGCTCGCCGGCCGAGGGCTCCAGGTCGATCTCGCGCATCGCCACCCGCAGCTCGGGGTGCAGCCGCCCGGGCACGTGAATCTTGCGCGAGGCGGGCAGGGGCCCGGTGGTGACCGAGAAGGAGTCGGGAATGAGGCTGTCTGGCATGGGGATCTCCATTGTTGCGACCATGGAGATCCGGGCGCGATCGAGCGCTGGGACGGGCCTTTGCGGTATCCCCGCGGCGGCCCGTGTCGTTCCTTCCCTACGCCGGCATGACCCGGATCAGGTTCGAAGGGTTCCCGCGCGGATCAGCGGTGTCTCAGCCCCTTGTCGGGGCTCCCCTTGGAACGCGGCGATGGTGGCGGGGAGGAGGCGGCCTTGTCAACGCGGCGCGTGCGGAAAATCGCCCCCGTCACAGGGACGGGGAAATGCTCGCACGCCGTTCTCGGGCACGTTCCCGCAGACGGGAGAAGGCCCGGTCGACGGGGCGTCTGTCGCCTGCATCGGCCGCCTCGATTCCTCGGGCGACGAGCATCGACATCTCCAGCGCCCGCTCTCGGCGCTCGTGCTCCTCGATGTCCAGCACCACCGCTGCCGCACCGTCCTCGTCAGTGATCACGGCGGGCGCGCGCGTCCGGCGCGCCTGCGCGATGATCTCTGCGATATGCTCGCGGACATGCCCGATGGATGTGGTCGTCCTTGTCGGCGAACTCATGGTGGAGCGGCTTCCCGACTGGTTGCACATCGAGCCTAGCATCCAAGAGCGATCGCCGTCATTCCCCGCTCTCTCCCGCCTACCGAACGTCACCGTACCGCCTCGCCGTCGCGTCCTGTGGGCAGGCCGGCGGTGGCGGTCCGGGCGCGGTCTTCCCAGAGGTCGGCCAGATCGGGCTCCGGCGGCGTGCCGAAGGCGCCGTAGCGCAGTCGCTCGGCCAGTTCGCGCATGGCGCCGACATGGCCGCGCTCGGCGGCGCGCTCGTACCAGTCGCGGGCGCGGCGCTGGTCGGGCGGCACGCCGCGGCCGAAGGTGAAGTCCTGGGCTACGGCGAAGAGGCCGGTGGGCACACCGCGCAGCGCCATCTTCATGTTCAGGTCGAAAGCATCCTCGTAACGCTCTGTTAAAAAATAGAGCGTCGCGCCGAGCCGCAGCACGGAGACCCGCTCCGGCGCCAGCACCAGCGCGCGGCGGGTGGGCGCCAGCGCCTGCTCGTACATGCGCAGGCCGAGCAGCACCGAGGCCAGGTCGTAGTGCGCCTGCGGGTCGTCCGGCCGCGCCGCGGCGAGGGCGGCGAAGGTCTCCACCGCCCGGCTCTCGGCGTGGTTGGCGAGCAGCGCCCAGGCCAGCCGGCGGCGGATCTCTGGGTCGTCGGGCGCTACCCGGGCCGCTGCCTCGCAGGGCGCCAGGGCCTCGACCCGCCCGGCCGCCAGGCAGTCTTCCAAGGGATCCGCGGCGGCCGGCCCCAGGGCGAGGCCGAGGGCGAGCGCGAGGATGGCGACGACCGCAGGCAGCGCCGGCAGAGGCCGCCGCGCGCTCATTCCCCTTCCCGCCGATAGGGGCTGTGGTGCGCGTTGATCAGATCGATCTCGCGCCGGACCTGGCGGCGCTCGCGCGTCAGGAAGTCGTTGACCGCGCGCTCCAGGGCCGGATCGCGGATCAGGTGGGCGCTGTAGGTCTCGCTCGCCAGGTAGCCGCGCTGCACCTTGTGCTCGCCCTGGGCGCCGGCCTCGACGCGCTTCAGGCCATGGGCGATGGCGTAGTCGAGGGCCTGGTAGTAGCAGGCCTCGAAGTGCAGGAAGCGGTGCTCCTCGGCACAGCCCCAGTTGCGGCCGTAGAGTACGTCGTCGCCGCGCAGGTTCAGCGCCCCGGCCAGGATCTCCTCGCCGCGCTCGGCGACGATCAGCACCACCCTCTCCGCCAGCCGCTCGCCCAGCTTCAGGAAGAAGTCGAGGGTCAGGTAGGGCTGGCCCCACTTGCGGTCGGCGGTGTTCAGGTAGAAGCGGTGGAAGGCCTCCCAGTGGCGCTCGCCGATCTCCGCGCCCGTCAGCGCGCGGAAGCGCAGGTCCAGCGCCGCCACCTGCGCCCGCTCCTTGCGGATGGCCTTGCGCTTGCGCGAGACCAGGGCGGCGAGGAAGTCGTCGAAGCGCTCGTAGCCGGGGTTCTCCCAGTGGAACTGCCGGCCCAGCCGCGGCAGGAAGCCGGCGCCGGCCAGCGCCTCCCACTCTTCGCGCTCGGGGAAGGTGACGTGCAGCGTGGCGACGCCGTGGCGCCGCGCCAGTTCCTGCAGCCCGGCGATCAGCAGGTCGCGCACCGCCCCGGTCTCGACGCCGGGCCGCAGCAGCAGGCGCGGGCCGGTCACGGGCGTGAAGGGCACGCAGGCCTGGAGCTTGGGGTAGTAGTCGCCGCCGGCGCGCTCGTAGGCCTCGGCCCAGCCCCAATCGAAGACGTACTCGCCATAGGAATGGCCCTTGAGGTAGAGCGGGACGGCGCCCAGCAGCCGCCCGTCGCCGTCGCGCGCCAGCAGGTGCTGCGGCAGCCAGCCGGTCTCCGCCGTGGCGCTGCCGCTGTCTTCCAGGGCCGAGAGGAAGGCGTGGGAGGCGAAGGGGCAGGCCGTGCCGGCGCAGGCGTCCCACTCGGCCGCCGCGACGGCCGAGAGCCTGTCCACCACCTGCAGCACCGGCGCCGCGGACCCGTCCGGCATCGCCTCGCTCCTCGCCCTGTCGCTCTCCCGAGTTTAGGCGTGGTCCCCGGCAGGACAAGGGCGCTGCCGAGGCATTTCAGAAGGCCGGGCGATGGCCCTGCTCGATGCAGGCCTCGCGCGGACGGTGCACCGCGAGCGCCCGCGGTGAGAGTTCCCGGAAGGGCACGGCCAGCCCAAAGGCCTCGAAACTGATCATGCCGCTGCTGCAGTCCAGCAACAGGTCGACGACGTAGCCGCGTCGCAGGAAGCCGCCGTTCGTGCGGTCCAGGGCGGTCCAGTCGATCGGCGGGCCGACGACGTCCTGGTAGGGCGGTGCATAGCCGCCGCGGGTGCGGTCGAAGGCGAGCAGGTCCGCAACCGCGCCGGCCAGGAGCAGAGCGGGCAGCAGCAGGCCGAGCAGCGCGGCGCCGCGGATGGTCCAGTACCGGATCGTCACGACGCGACTCCCCCGGTGCCGGTCTCCACCACCTCGGCCAGCGGGCGGCGGGGGCTGAGGCGGGCGGGGCGCTCGGCCCGGCCGAGGCGGAAGGCGAAGGTCGGCCGCCAGGCGGCTTCGCCGGTGATCTCGGCCAGGGCGGCTGCGGTGCGCGGCTCCAGGCCCAGCTCGGCCTCGCGGTCGACCCGCTCCGGCGGCATGTTCAGCGGCTGCGCGGCCAGGCCGCGGGTGGTGGCCCAGAGGTGCAGCCGCTGCCACAGCCGCCCGGCCCGCAGGGTCGCCGGCCGGTCGTAGAGGTCGCGGACCGCGATCAGGCCGAGCAGCGGCGCGGTCGCGACGTGGACCTCGCGGGTGGCGCGCAGCCACTGCCGGTCCGCCTCCTCGGCCCCCGGAGCGGGCAGGATCTTGGCGGCGACCTCGATCAGCGGCGGCAGGCCGGCAGTGTCCAGCGTGACGCCGTCGCGGTGGCGCTCCACGGCGCGGCGGTCGAGGCGGAACCAGCGGGCGCTGTCCTGCGCCATCTGCCGGTCGGCGACGATCGCCGCGGTGGCCGAGACCAGCAGATCGCCGAGCCGCTCGAAGGCCTGCCCGCGCTCGAAGAGGAAGAGACGCAGGCCCGGCTCTTCGCCGGCCAGCGCCTGCATCTCCGCCTGCAGCGCGGCCTCCACCGGCCGACCGGGGTCGTAGGCGCCGCGGTGCGTCCGGCGCTCGGCGACGGCCTCGAACAGCGGTGTCTGGCGCCGCTCGCCCGGGGCGAGATGCAGGATCGCGACCGGTCCTTCCGCATCGGCCGGGCCGCCGAGCGCGAAGCGGCCCGGCGGCAGCTCCACCCGTGCCGCCAGCCCCTGGGCCTCGGCGGCCAGCACCATGTTCTCCAGGGCGCAACCGAGCGAGAGGCCGAGTTCCCGTCGGAAGGGGTCGAAGGCGCCGAGATGGCGTTCGGCGTCGGCGAAGAGGGCGATCCGCTGCTCCTCGATCCGGAAGCGCCAGGGCTGGGTGTTGTGGGCATTGGCGGCCAGGATGCCGGCATGGGCGATCGCCAGCGGCCCCTCGGGCCGGGCCGCGCGCCAGTCGTGCCAGGGCTGGTAGGCCGGGCCTTCCCCGACCGAGAAGGCCCCCTGGTCCCAGGCGCGCCAGACCAGACCGCCGGCGGCGACCAGGGTGACGGCGCCGAGGCCCCGGAGCAGGCGCCGCCGCCCGCGGTTCGTCGTGGTCATTTCCCTTCTCCTTCGTATTCCCGGCAGAGGCCGGCGAGCAGTCCGGCTGCCGCGTGCCGGAGCTTCTCCCAGCCGGCGTCGGAGTCGAGCTCGACGCCGGCGAAGACGGTCGGCCTGCGGCCGCGGGCGGCCAGGTAGTTGGCGGCTCCGCCGAGCAGGGCCAGCGCCGGGCCGAACTGCGCCAGGAACTCCGCCTCGGGTGCGGCGAAGCGCGCGGCGAGGCGGCGCAGCAGCGCCAGGCTGCGGGCTTCGCGGACGCTCTCCAGGGCGGCGGTCAGCTCGTTGCGGGCGCTCATCTCCCAGGCGATCACCTCCAGCGTCACCGGGTGGGCGCGCAGGAAGGCGGCGTGGCGCTCGAAGAGCCGTTCCAAGGTGCGGGCGAGGGCGGCCGGCTCGTCTGCCGGCGGCAGCGGCTCGGCCAGGAGGTCCTCGACGCGCCACCAGAAATCACCCTCTTCGGCATAGGCGGCGAGCAGGCCGGGCAGGCCGCCGAAGTAGCGGTAGATCAGCACCTTGTCGCTGCCGGCCCGGCGCGCCACGGCATTGACGCCGACAGCGCCGAAGCCCTCCTCGGCGATCAGGGCGCCGACGGCCTGCAGCAGGCCCGCCCGGGTTGCCGCGCGGTCGCGCTCCCTGGTGTCGCTCATCCGTCGCCTCCTTGAGTCACCGATCGGTGACAAGCCTTTAAGTCACCGGCCGGTGACTTGTCAAGCGCCGGTCGCCGTGGACAAGCGGCGCCCCGGCGGACACCCTGCAGGGCTGGTAGCGGGAGGAGGCGGGTGTTCGGCTGGGAAGAAGAGCCCTGGGTGGAGGTGCGGCGCTGCCGGCTGCGCGCCGAGGCGGAGCGCTACACCCTGGTGCTGGCGGCCATGGGCATCGGCTCCCGCCTCGCGCCGGAGGAGGGGAGGGTCGTCCTGCTGGTCGCGCCCGGCGACGCCGAACGGGCGCGCCACGAGATCGCCGCCTACGTTGCCGAGAACCTGCGCCAGACCCCGCCGCCGCCGGCCGTGCGGCCGATGCCGGAGGCGCTGCGCGGCGTGCTGGCCTATGTCGCGCTGCTGCTCTTCCTGCACGCGGCGGCCGGGCGCGGCGCCTTCGGACTGGACTGGCTCGGTGCCGGCGCGGCGCAGGCGGGACGGATCCTCGACGGCGAGCTCTGGCGCACGGTCACGGCGCTGGGGCTGCACGCCGACGGTGCCCACCTGCTCGGCAACATCGCGATCGGCGGGCTCTTCGGCCTCTTCCTCGGCCAGCTGCTGGGCGGCGGGCTGGCCTGGCTGGCGATCCTGCTGGCCGGCACGGCCGGCAACTTCCTGGCGGCGCTGCTGCGCGGCGGCGAGCAGAGCTCGATCGGCGCCTCCACGGCGGTCTTCGCCGCCCTCGGGCTGCTCTCGGCGCTGAGCTGGCGGCAGCAGGCGCCGGCCCGCCTGCGCGGCCTGCGCCGCTGGGCGCCGCTGGCCGCGGGGGCGATGCTGCTGGGCTACCTCGGCATCGGCGGCGAGCGCACCGACGTGCTGGCGCACGTCACCGGCTTCCTCGCCGGGGTCGCCGGCGGCCTGGGCCTCACGCGGCTGCGGCCGCCCCTGGGCGCGGGCGCACAGCTGGCCTACGGCGCGAGCACCGTCCTGCTGCTGCTGCTCGCCTGGGGGCTCGCCCTGGCCGTCTGGCCCTGAAGCCGGCCCCGGTGCTCGATCTCGACGTGGGCCGCCTCAGCCCTCGCTCACCTCGGCGCAGCGACCGCGCGCCCACGTCCGGCATTCCTCCAGCGGGAAGGGGCCGTGCACGTGGACGTAGTCGTTGTCGAAGGTCGTGAGCTCGTCGACGATGCGGCAGCCCTTGAGCCTGTCGCCACTGGTGTCGGCTTCGGCGATCACCTTGTAGAGCTTCTCGGCCATGGCGCTTTCCTCCCTCCATCGTTCCGGGAGCGACGGGCGGCGCCTAAGGAAGCCCCGCCCATGCCGATGCAAGGATAGCACGATCGCCCCCCGCCCCCGACACATCCTTGCCGACCGCGACGCGGTGTCGCGCTAGGATGGCACGGAAACGCGGAGGGGAGGGGGCGATGGCACAGGCGCCGGGCGATCCCTACGAGGCTGTTGAACGCTGGGCACAGAAGCAGTTGAAGCGACGCGGGCCACTGCCGCGCGAGTTGGCTGTTCTTCTGGCCGCGTCGGCTGTATGGCAGCCAACTACGAGTGCCCGCCCGGCTGAGGCGGGTATCCTCAAGGCCGGTGAGCCGCTTGCGGATCTTAAAGGCGGCGGCTGGCGTCTCTCGGTCGGCGCCTTGGTCACCGCCTTGGTCGTCAGTGCGGACTTGGAGCGTGAAGGTTTCGCCGACTCTCTTGGGTTCTCTCGTTGGATGAGCCGCCATGAAGATGAGGGCTGGGCCTCACATGCCTGGGCCGCACTGCCGCAGGGCGCAGAGCAGCGAGTTGTATGGCTTGGGAATGTGCGCCGCAGACTCACGGCCTCTTGGCAAGACGCATTCGAAGGAAATCTGTTGCGTCCGTCGCCCCTGTTTCTACGGCTGGTCGCCGAGGCGCGACTTGTCGCCGAGCAGGTCGGAGCCAAGGCTGGCTGGGAACTGCGCCATCTGCTGGCAGCCCTTCTCTGTCCTGTAGGGGATCGGCAGGCGTCACAGGTGTTCCGCGCCCTCTGCCGCGAGTCCTTTGGCGCCGATCCGCGGGACTATCTCCCGCATCTCCTCACCCAGGTGGAAATTTTGGGTGATCGGCCAGCAGGGTGGCGGGAGTTGATCGAGCAACGGTTGCCGGGTCCCCGATCCGTGACCGTCGCGCCGCTCCACGCCGACATTGCGCGCCCCTCGGGCGCGGAGAATGTAGACGGCCCTCGCGAAGTGTTGGGCATCACGCCGGAGGCGCAGGCTTTCGCGCGCGTGATTTGTCTGCGTGACCAACGGCCCCCGCTGTCCATCGGGCTGTTCGGCGACTGGGGCTCCGGCAAGACCTTCTTTATGCGCAGCTTGGAAGGCGAGATCGAGCAGTTGGCGCGGCAGGAGCGCGAGCGGCGCAAAGCGGCTGAGCAGGCCGGTGTCTCGACCTTCGTCGGCGAAGTCGTGCACATCTGGTTCAATGCCTGGCACTACGCCGACGCCAACCTCTGGGCCAGCCTCACCGCCGAGTTCTTCGAGCAGCTGCGCGCTGGCGGGCGTGATCGGGCACAAGAAAAACAATACGAGCAGCTGGTCAAGAAGGTGGCAGAGGATGTCGCAGGCGCCCGCGCGACCGAGGCCGAGGCAGGTGACAACCTCAAGGCGCTGGCGAGCCAGATTGGGGAGAAGGCTAAAGCCCTCGCCGCGGTCGAGCGGAAATTGGCGCTCAACCCGAGCGAACTCGCACGCACCAAGGCGCTGGAGCAGTTCGAGGACTTCCTGGTCGCCCATTCCGGCGAGGTCGAGAGGGGTTTACGCACGCTCGGCTTTCGGCAGGAGGGAGAAGGCGGGGAGGAGGCGCTGCGCCTTTCGCTGGCGCAGCTTTCGGAGACGTTGGGGCGGGAGAAGCGGCGCCTCTCGCTGCTGGCGCGGGCCGTGACGGCGCCGACCGGCGTCAGCGTGCCGCTGCTCGGCGGTGGCTTGCTCCTTGCATTGCTGGCGCTGCTGCAACCCTGGAGCCTGCTTGGCTCCTGGCTCGGGCCGGGCACCTTGGCCGGCGGTCTGGCGGCGGCCTTTGCCGGATGGCGGCGCCTCTGGTCGTTCCTAAACCCGGTACTGCAGGCAGTCGACAGCTTCGAGGCCGGCAAAGCAGAGCTGGAACGGAAACTGCGCGCTGAGAGGGCTGCGCTGGAGATGGAGCACAGGGAGCTTCAGGAGGCTAGGGCGCAGGCGGAGCAGCGAAGAGCTGTGGCGGCCGGCTTCGTCGAGCGCTACGGCGGCGGCTCGCCGGCGGCGCTGCTGCACTACTTCCTGCACGAATCGGCGGAACTGCGGGAGTACGAGGAACACCTAGGGTTGGTGTCGCGGGTGCGCCGTTCCTTCGAAAAGCTGGACGAGCTGGTGCGGCAGGGACGGCACGCTGCCGCCCGCGGCGAAGTCGATGAGAACCTGCCTCCACTCGAACGCATCGTCATCTATATCGACGACCTCGACCGCTGCCGCGACGAGCAGGTGGTACATGTGCTCGAGGCGGTGCACCTGCTGCTCGCCTTTGAGCTCTTCGTCGTGGTGGTCGGGGTCGATGCCCGCTGGCTCAGCCGATCGCTGGCCAAGCACTACCATGGGCAGCTCATACCGGTTGGCGAGGCGAACGATGGGCAGGAAGACAGTGCCAGCCCGGCCGACTACCTGGAGAAGATTTTCCAAGTTCCCTTCTGGCTGCGATCACTTGAGACCGAGGCAACTGACGGCAGCTATGCTCGCTTGATCGACAGCTTAGTCGTCGCTCGCGAAGGCGAGCCAGTTCGGTACAGCGCCGCCGAGCCCGGCACCGGCACGGGGGGTAACGAAATTGATACAAGTAGGATGCGTGACCTTGCTGCCGATCTGGATGCTCGTATCGAAGAACTGTTGGCTTCCGGCGAGCTGCCGGCGGAGCCGCCGAGCCTGGAAGTCTCTGCCGAACTGGTGACGCTGACCGAGGCGGAGGTGGCGCTGCTCAAGAAGCTGGGCGGCCTCGCCGGACGCAGCCCGCGCGCTGTCAAGCGACTGGTCAATGTCTACCGTCTGATTCGCTCCCAGTATCGGGGGGCCGCCCTTGAAGCTTTTCTGAATGAAAACGAGGATAAGGGGCGTGTGCCTCAATATCCGGCTGTGTTGCTGTGGCTCGCGGCAGATATCGGTCTGTCGGCAGCGGAGTACACACGTTTTTGCGAACGCGTCCATGCTGCGGAGGGACCGGTCGAATTGTCGTTCAAATGGGACGACGATGGCACGGAAACCGCTGAAGATCTGCGGCTACGAGAGGCTTTCGTAGCAGTCGAAGAGGTCCTCGGTAGGCACGCGGCGCTTCTCCCAGAGCTAATGCGTAAGATGGCTCCAGACGCCCTGCGCTACTCCTTCCGCGGTAGCCACTGAGAGCCGCGTCCGCGCACAGGCCGGGGGTGCCCACTCCGGCCGGCCGTGCTAGTTAGGGCTCGGAACCACAGCGAGGGAGCCGGAGAGGCGTCATGGCGATCATCCTGCCGCACCGTGGCATCACGCCGACAATCCATCCCGAGGCCTTCGTCGCCGAGAACGCCGTGATCATCGGCGACGTGGAGATCGGCGCCGGCAGCTCGATCTGGTACGGCTGCGTGCTGCGCGGCGACGTCAACCGGATCCGCGTCGGCCGCAACACCAACCTGCAGGACGGCACCGTCGTCCACTGCAACCACGACCCCGAGGGCGACTACCGCGAGACGGGGGGCGGCATGCCCTGCCTGATCGGCGACGACATCACCGTCGGCCACATGGCGCTGTTGCACGCCTGCACCATCGAGAGCGGCGCCTTCATCGGCATGCGCGCCGTGGTGATGGATCTGGCGGTGGTCGAGGGCGGCTCCATGGTCGCCGCCGGCGCGCTGGTGACGCCGCGCAAGCGCGTCGCCGAGGGCGAGCTCTGGGGCGGCAGCCCGGCCCGGCGCCTGCGGGCGCTGAGCGAGGAGGACAAGGCCTACTTCCCCTACATCGGCCGCGGCTACGTGGAGCTGGGGCAGCTCTACCGCGAGGAGGGCCACTGATGCGCCGCGCGGCCCGCGGGCTGGCGGCACTGCTCTTCCTGCTCCTGCTGCCGGCGGCGGCGGCAGCCGAGGTGACCTGGGAGACCGACAGCCTGGTCATCGAGACCGCGGCCGGCGAGCGGCACCACTTCACGGTGGAATTGGCGCTGACCTCGGAACAGCAGGCGCGCGGGCTGATGCATCGGGAGAGCCTGGCCGAGGACGCCGGCATGCTCTTCGTCTATCCGCGCGACCGCATGATCTCCATGTGGATGCGCAACACCCTGATCTCGCTCGACATGCTCTTCCTCGACCGGCGCGGGCGCATCGTCCGCATCGCCGAGCGCACGACGCCGCTCTCGGAGGCGACGATCTCCTCCGGCCGCCCGGCCCGCGCCGTGCTGGAGGTGCCGGCCGGCACCGCCCGGCGGCTCGGCCTGAGCAGCGGCGACCGGGTGCTGCACGGGGCCTTCGAGTAGCGGCCGCGCCGGGACGGTGGGGCACGGACGGCGGGGCAGGGGCGTGGGGCGCCCCTGCGCCTTCGGGCACTCAGGCGCCGGCCGCGGCCCGGCCGGGCAGGAAGTCCCGGAACTCGGGGAAGCGCTGCACCTTCTCGATCAGGTAGTCGCCATAGACCAGCGGCGGCGGGCCGCCCTCGGCGTCGCGCAGGGCAGGGGGCGGCGCGATCACGGCGTCGACCGCGGGCTCGAAGAAGAAGGGTACGGACTCCCGCGGGCGGGCCGAGGCCTCGGCGCCGGCCGGGCCCAGCACGCGATGCTCGGTGGCGCGCAGGCGGCCGCCGGTCCAGCGCTGCATCAGGTCGCCGAGGTTGATCACCACGCCGCCGGGCACCGTCGGCACGTCGAGCCAGGCGCCGCCGGGCGGGCGCGCCTGCAGGCCGCCGCTCTCGTCCTGGTGCAGCAGGGTCAGGCAGCCGGAATCGCTGTGCTCGCCGGTGACGATCCAGTAGTCGCGGCCGCCGTGGCGGCGGGTGAGGGCGGCTTCCTGCCCGGCGAGCGAGCGCGCGGGCCGCGGCGGGTAGCGCAGCAGGCGCAGCGTCGAGTTGCCGCCGTGGAAGGCGGCGTCGAAGCTCTCCTCCGGCAGCCCGAAGCCGCGCGCCAGCGCGTGCAGCAGCGTGAAGCCCAGCCGCTCCATGGCGGCGTAGTAGTCGGTCATGCGCCGCCGCCAGCCGGGCAGCAGCGCCTCGGGCGGCCAGGGATTGGCCTCGATCAGCGGATGCGCCGCGGCCGAGCGCCGGCCGCTTCGGCCTTCGTCCTCGAGCTCCGGCCCCAGGTCGATGCCCTCCTTGTAGGCGGCGACGCCGTCGATCGCCGGGAAGTAGCCGCGATAGAGGTTGGGGTGGTCGGGCGCGTACTTGCGCCGCGCCGCCGCCCACTTGGCCTCGGCCGGCAGGTCGAGGAAGGCCATCAGCGCCGCGCGGCGCTCGCGATCCAGGCGCGCCTCCTCGGGCTGGCCGGTGACCACCAGGAAGCCGGCGCCGCGGCAGGCCGCCAGGATCGCCGCGTCCACCGTCCGGCGGGCAGGGCCGTCGGGCCCCTGCAGCGGGCCGATGTCGATCACCGGGATCGCGTCCACGCCGCTTTCCGTCATGCCGTCCTCTCGTCCGCCTCCTGGAGCCCCGGCGCGGCAGCCTGAAGCAGCCCGTCCGGGCTTGCAACGGCATCGGACCGCTTTCTAATCCTCGAAACGGTCCTCGGCGTCGCGATCGCGGTCGTATCGCTTGGCGAGCGGGAAGGGCGGCAACCAGGACTCGCGACGCACGACCCAGCTCTCGTAGGTCGGCGTCAGCTGGTCGGGGGCATCCAGGGCCCCCAGGTGCACTTCGATTTCGTCGGCGGTGCGGGCGAAGACGGACGAGCCGCAGCGGGGGCAGAAATGCCGCCCGGCATAGTCGCGTGTCTCGCCGTCGATCGTCACCGCCTTCTCCGGGAACACGGCTGCGGCGTAGAAGAGCGCCCCGTGATGCTTGCGGCAGTCGAGACAGTGGCAGAGGCCGACCCGGTAGGGGCGTCCCGAGGCCACGATTCGGACCTGGCCGCAAAGGCAGCCGCCCGTGAAGCGTTCCATGCCGCGTCTCCTCCCGACTTCCCGTCACCCGCTCGGGCGCGCGGCCGGTCTCATGCCCGGCGCGCCTGTGAATTCCCCTGCGTCGTCATCCTGAGCGAGAGCGAAGGATCTCGGGCCGGTTGGAGCTCCAGTCTGAGCGAGATCCTTCGCTGCGCTCAGGATGACGAGAATCGTCTCGAAGGATCGCTGGTATCACGCCCAGCGATTGATCCGAAAGTGGGAGGAGGGGGACGACAAGGAGGATATCGCCGTTGCTGGGCGGCCCTGGAGCGCCTGGAACAGGCCGAGTGCGGCGCTGGCCGAGACCCGATGGCCATTCCCGCGGGACCCGCCGATCTCGCACCTAAAAATCGCATAATATATATTATGGAAAATATCGCGCTATGGCTCAGAAGGGCCATCCGCCTCCTAGCGCCCATAACCCCAGCGCGCATTAACGTCCATTAATCTCGCTTAAATCGACCGTCGCAACCATCCTCTGATGGACGATCCGATTCTTACGCGCTGTGACGCCGACACCCTCCGCGCAATCGCGAACTTCCTCGAAGGCCAGGCCCAAGTTTACCGCGCGCGCGCAGACCTCCTCGATGGCCAACACCGAGAGCGCGACGAGGCCTCAACCCTCATCAAACGCGCCTTCAGCACGCCTGACCTGGTCGAGGCTCACATGACAGCCGGAATGACGCTACACGCGGCAGTGCACGCAGCAGCAGCTGAAAGCGGGTTCCCAACTACCACGATCGAATGGCATTGGCGCCGCCGACAACGCGAACAACAGATCCAAACCCGAGCCGCTAAACACCAGCAAGTCATCCAGTTAGCCCGCGACGGCCTGGACAACACCACCATTGCCGAGCGCGTCGGCCTGCACCCGGTTTCCGTCTCGCGAATCATCAGCCAGCAGATACGACGCCGCCGACCGGAAAGCCCCGAAGCCCGATAGTCGCTCGGCATGCGGCCGGGGGCCGCTTGTCCAGTGTATCGGTTTGGTGCAACGTCAAGGGTGCGGCCGCCCCTGGCGCTGAACGCGCCGGTTACCCCCGCGCCGACCCTTGACGACTGTGAAGTATGTGGTGTTGCTAGATTATTCTCGATACGGCATGTGACAATGGAAAGCATAAGCAATAGTCTTGAATATATATTAAACATGTCAACGCGCATGCCGGAGTCATTGCAGATAGCAATAATAAGCAGTGGCGCCACTATTATTGCTGCGTCAATAGGTGTACTGCTAGTGTTTGAGCAAATTAGGAGGCAAGCAACAAATATTTTACTGCAAGCAAGAGAGAACGAAAGAATAAAGTTGAAAATTAAAATATACGAAGAAGCAATGATAATTATATCAACGGCTATATCGTCTGCATCTAGTCTTTCTAATGAAGTGCGTGGATTTATTTTCCAACTTAACAACTATAATATATATATAGATGTTGGCGTATCTCCGCAGATTCCGACATTAAGAGCAAATAAATTAAATGATATGGAGTATAATTTATTAACTACAGGAAGTGATGTGATGTCTTTAATTGAAAAATGGATTATTCTAGATAAGAGGCTCTCTTTATTTCTTGATGTAATACACGTAGATACGCTAGACCTTTCTAAAGCGTTCACTGATTATTTCATTCACACGATTAAACATTTACCTACAGAGGTTCCGAACTCAACTCAGAACGAATTATTTCCCTGGTCGCCTCCTATTGAGGACGATTTTTCTAAGATATGCAGATTATCTTCATTATTAGAACGGGAGATCGGAAAATATCAATGTCACATAACAGATTTACAGCACGAACTACAGAATATTTTGCTCGGCGATATGTTCGATCATCACGAGCGAAAACGAACGCCGACAGATGATTATTTTTCTGTCATTGACCTCAATAAATATGAGGAGATCAGCAAGGCTTATAAAGAGCGTATGATGCGGAGATAGTCACCGCTACCCAATGTTGACGGCAGGGCGCGGGGCGGACGCCGCCCCGCGGGGCGGGTCCCCCCCGCCCCGCGCCCTGCCCTTTCA
>SR_TP_S13solDRAFT_1000075_pt1 | contig 54324 bp, 53 predicted proteins | sample SodReaTP_S13sol_FD_11159 | JGI IMG/M metagenome (IMG submission 11159) | reverse complement strand
GGGGAGCCGGTATGGCAGGGCTGCGCAGCCCAACCGCCGGCTCAGCCGCCGGCGCAGTCGACACAGAGGGCGATGGTCGGATCGAGCTCCAGGCGCCGGCGGGCGACGAGTTCGCCGCAGCGCTGGCACGCGCCGAAGCCGCCGTCCTCGATGCGGGCCAGGGCCAGCTCGATGCGCCGCAGCTCCTGGCCGCGCCGTCCCTCCAGCGCCTCGGCCATGGCCTGCTGCTGCAGCGCGTCCATGCGCGAGAGGCGCCCCACCGACTGCTGGTCCAGCTCGACGGGCTTGCGGTCGCCGGAGCTCTGCCGGCTCTCCTCGGCGAGGGCCGCGCGGCGCGCCAGCAGGCGCTGCCGGAAGGCCTCGACCTCGGCTTCGGTCAGATCCTCGTCCATCCGGCGAGGCTAGCCCCGGCCCCGCGAACCGGCAAGGAAAGCCGGCCGGCGGCTCAACCCGGCGGCTCAACCCGGTGCCCTGCCCTCCCCCTTGCCGAGCCGGGTGGCGCGGGGCGCCTCGGCGTAGCGGGCACGGTAGCGCCGCGCGAAGTGGGAGCCGGAGACGAAGCCGCAGGCCAGCGCCACCTCGGTCACCGAGAGGGTGGAGTGGCTCAGCAGGTGGCGGGCGCGGCGCAGCCGGAGCTCCAGGTAGTAGGTCTGCGGCGTGGCCCCGAGATGCTGCCGTGCCAGGCGCTCGAGCTGCCGCGTCGAGAGGCCTGCACGCCGCGCGACCGCCTCGGCTGGCAGCGGCGCCTCCAGGTTCGCCTCCATGACCCGCACCGCCTCCAGCAGCTTCGGATGGCCGACGCCGACCCGCTCGCGCAGGCCCGGGCGCTGGCCGTCGCCGCTCTCGCGCAGCCGCTCGTGCAGGAACTGCTCGGCCACCCGCAGCGCCAGCGCGCGGCCGTGCCGCTCCTCGATCAGCTGCAGCATCATGTCCATGGAGGAGGTGCCGCCCGAGCAGGTGAAGCGCTGCCGGTCCAGCTCATAGAGCGCGTCGCTCAGCGCGATCTCCGGAAAGGCCTCGCGGAAGCCCTCGGCGCACTGCCAATGAATGGTGCAGCGGTGGCCCTCGAGCAGCCCGGCCCGGGCCAGAACGAAGCTGCCGTCGGAGACGGCGCCGATGCGGGCGCCGGCGCGCGCCGCCCGGCGCAGCCAGGCCAGGGTCCCGCGGTCGCGGAAGAGGTGGGCGTCGACGCCGCCGCAGACCACCAGGCAGTCCAGAGGCCCGGCCTCGGCCGGCGTCGCCTCGGCGAGCAGCCGCGCGCCGTTGGAGGCCGTCGCCGGCGCGCCGTCGTGGGTCAGGAAGCGCCAGGAATAGAGCGGCCGGCCGCTCAGCAGGTTGGCCGCGCGCAACGGCTCCACCGCCGAGGTGAAAGCCAGCAGGGCGAAGCGCGGCAGCAGCAGGAAGCCGAAGCGCTGCGTCGGCGCGTCGCTCGCCACGGCCGCCCTCCTAGCCCCGCTTCAGCGGCAGCGGCGGGGGCGGCTCGCGGCGGTCGTAGCCGTCGGCGGCGAAGCTGCCGCCCTGGAAGCGCTCGGTGACGGGGTCGTCGCTGCGCAGCGCCTCCAGCGCGGCGGCGAATCGCTCGGCGTCGTCGAAGGGCGGCAGCGCCAGGCCCTCGCGGTCGTCGTCGGCCCACCAGCCGCGGCGGTTGGCGCTGGCGCCCCAGAGCAGGCGGCAGCCGAGCCGCTCGACGGCGATGCAGGCTTCGATCATCGCGGCCAGGTCGGCCAGGGCGAACCAGGTGCTGAGGTGGCGCGCGTCGCGCGGCTCCGGCAGGGCCGTGCCGATGCGCAGGCAGGCGCTCTCCACCCCGTGCTTCATCCAGTAGGTCCGCGCCAGCAGCTCGCCGTAGGCCTTGGACAGGCCGTAGAAGCCGTCGGGCGCCGGCGGGTCGGAGACCGCCAGGCGCTGATCGCGCCCGTAGTAGCCGATGGCGTGGTTGGAGCTGGCGAAGATCACCCGGGCGCCGGCCTGCCGGGCCGCCTCGAAGACGTGCCAGGTGCCGCGGATGTTGGCGTGCAGGATCTCCTCGAAGGGATGCTCCACCGACAGCCCGCCGAGATGGACGACGGCGTCCAACCCTTCCGCCAGGGCGATCACCGCCTCGCGGTCGCCGAGGTCGGCCTGCCGCGTCTCGGCACCCTCGGGCGCTTCCGGCATCGGCACCAGGTCGCTCAGCACCAGGCGCTCGACCCGCGGCGCGAAGTGGCCGGCCAGGTAGCGGCCCAGATAGCCGGCCGCGCCGGTCAGCAGGATCGCGGTCATGGCGGCATCCTCCCCGGATCGAAAAGCCTCGGCGGCAGGAATAGCAGGCGCCGCCGGGCAGCGTCGAGCGGCGCGCAGAAAAAGGGGGCGGGTCCGGAGACCCGCCCCATGGCAGGAGGAACGAGAGTGCGAAATCCAAGGACCGGATCAGCGGCCCTCGGTCCAGACGCGGATCAGGTCGTCGTAGGCGACCGTCTCGCCCTGGGGCTTCTCGTTGTCGAGCTTGGCCCAGGGAGCGCCGGGCTGCGACAGCCAGTGCTCCTCGTCCTGCGCCTCGTTGAGACGCGGGCCGCAGCCGCTGTAGGCATTGGCCGACTCGTCGGCCGCCTGCATGCGGGCCATCAGGTCGTCCATCTCGCCGGCGAGCCGGTCCATGGCTTCCTGAGCGGTGAAGGTGCCGGCGGTGACGTCACCGATGTTCTGCCACCAGAGCTGCGCCAGACGCGGATAGTCCGGCACGTTCACGCCGGTGTCGGTCCACTGGTAGCGGTCCGGCGAGCGGTAGAACTCGATCAGGCCGCCGAGCTTCGGCGCCCGCTCGGTGAAGCTCTCGTGGCGGATGGTGCTGTCGCGCACGAAGGTCAGACCGACATGGCTCTTCTTGAGGTCGACGGTCTTGGAGCTGGCGAACTGGGCGAAGAGCCAGGCCGCCTGGCGGCGCTCCAGCGGGGTCATGTCGAGCAGGGTCCAGGAGCCGACGTCCTGGTAGCCGCGCTGCATGCCTTCCTGCCAGTAGGGACCGACCGGCGAGGGCGCCATGCGCCAGAGCGGATAGCCCTCCTCGTCCACCGTGTTGTTGCCGGCCTCGCGCGGCTCCACCATGCTGGCGGTGAAGGCGGTGTACCAGAAGATCTGCTGGGCGACGTTGCCCTGGCTGAGCGCCGGCAGCGACTGGTAGAAATCGAGGTCGGCCGCGCCCGGCGGGGCGTACTCGCGCAGCCACTCGTCCCACTTGGCGATGGCGAAGACCGCGGCCGGGCTGTTGGTGGCACCGCCACGGCTCACCGAGGCGCCGGAGGGATTGCAGGTGCCCTCCTCCATGCGGATGCCCCACTCGTCGACCGGACGGCCGTTCGGCAGGCCGAGGTCGGCGGAGCCGGCCATGGACAGCCAGGCGTCGGTCATGCGCCAGCCCAGGTCCGGCGCCCGCTTGCCGTAGTCCATGTGGCCGTAGATGCGCACGCCGTCGATCTCGCCCACGTGGTTGGTGAAGAAGTCGGCGATGTCCTCGTAGGCCGACCAGTTGACCGGCACGCCCAGGTCGTAGCCGTAGAGGTCCCGGAACTGCTCCTGGAAGTCCTCGCGGTCGAACCAGTCCTTGCGGAACCAGTAGAGGTTGGCGAACTGCTGGTCGGGCAGCTGCCACTGGCCGCCGTCCGGATCCTGGGCAGAGGTGCGCAGGAAGAAGTCCTCGATGTCGAGCGTCGGCGAGGTGACCTCCGCCCCGTCGCCGGCCATCCAGTCGTCGAGGTTGATCGTCCGGCCCAGACGGAAGTGCATGCCGATCAGATCGGCGTCGTTGACGTACATGTCGTAGATGTTGCGCCCCGTCTGGAGCTGGGTCTGCAGTGCCTGGACGACATCGCCCTCGCCCATGATCTGCATGTTGACGCGGATGCCGGTGATCTCCTCGAAGGCCCGCGTCAGCACCAGGGCCTCGTAGTCGTGGGTCGGAATGGCCTCGGCGACGACGTTGATCTCCATGCCGCGGAAGGGCTCCGAGGCGCGGATGAACCACTCCATCTCCTCCACCTGCTCCTCGCGGGACAGGACGGAGGGCTGGAACTCGTCGTCGATCCAGCGCTCGGCGGCTGCCAGCCGCTCGGCCGGCACCTCCTGGGCCGCGAGCGGCCCGCCCGCAGCCATGGCGACAGCCAGGGCAACGGATGCTAACAGTGACCTTCGTTGCATCGGAATCCTCCCATGTTTTCGTTGCGACACCTCCGGGGATCGCCGCTGGCGGGCGGCGGTCCCCGGTCTCAGCCGGGCCTCATACCCATCGGAACACCGCGAGGGCGTAGAGGATCGAGAGCCCGAGAGCCCAGATCAGGTCCGGGCCGACCAGCCCGAGCCATGCGAGATGAATGAAGGCGCTGCCCAGCAGCGAGATGAAGAGCCGGTCGCCGCGCGTGGTGTCGAGCCCCAGCACGCCGCGCCGCGGCCCGCCGCCGGGGGAGAACCACTCCCAGACCGTCATCCCCGCCAGCAGCAGCGCGATGGTGCCGAAGAAGGCGCCGGTCTGCCAGGTCCAGGCCATCCACGAGAGATCCATGGCGTCCTCCTCAGACCCGGCCGAGCGCGAAGCCGCGCGCGATGTAGTTGCGCACGAAGTAGATCACCACGGCCCCCGGCACGATCGTCAGCGCCGCCGCCGCGGAGAGCAGCGAGACCTCGTAGCCGGAGATACTCGAGGTGCGCGTCATGACCGAGGCGATCGGCCGCGCCGCCACCGAGGTCAGGTTCTTGGCCAGCAGCAGCTCGACCCAGGAGAACATGAAGCAGAAGAAGGCGGCGACGCCGATGCCGGTGGCGATCAGCGGCATGAAGATCTTCACGAAGAAGCGCGGGAAGGAGTAGCCGTCGATGTAGGCCGTCTCGTCGATCTCCTTGGGCACCGAGGACATGAAGCCCTCCAGGATCCAGACCGCGAGCGGGATGTTGAACAGCAGGTGCGCCAGCGCCACGGCGATGTGGGTGTCGAACAGCCCGACCGAGGAGTAGAGCTGCACGAAGGGCAGCACGAAGATCGCCGGCGGCGCCATGCGGTTGGTCAGCAGCCAGAAGAAGAGGTGCTTGTCGCCGAGGAAGCGGTAGCGCGAGAAGGCGTAGGCCGCGGGCAGCGCGGCGGCCAGCGACAGGACCGTGTTGATGGTGACGTAGATGATGGAGTTGATGTAGCCGCTGTACCAGGTCGGGTCGGTGAAGATCCGCCGGTAGTTCTCCAGCGTGAAGTTGCGCGGCCAGAGCGTGAAGTCGCCCAGCACCTCGCCGGTCGTCTTGAACGACATGTTGAGGAGCCAGTAGATCGGCACCATCAGGAAGAGGATGTAGAGGGCCGGCACGATCCAGGCCCAGCCGCGCCGCGCGCGGCGGCGGGCACGCAGGCCGGGGGTGGGTGTCGCGGCCTCGTCCCGGGCCGCCGCCGTGGTGTCGGTCATGGCTCGCTCCTGCGCGGCGGCATGGTCACCCCCGCTCCTCGTTGCGCATCATCAGCGTGTAGAAGACCCAGCTGATCGCCAGCACGATCAGGAAGTAGATGATCGACATGGCCGCCGCCGGCCCCAGGTCGAACTGCCCCAGCGCCATCTTCACCAGGTCGATGGACAGCAGCGTCGTGGAGTTGCCGGGGCCGCCGCCGGTCAGCACGAAGGGCTCGGTGTAGATGATGAAGGAGTCCATGAAGCGCAGCAGCACGGCGATGGTCAGCACGCGCTTCATCTTCGGCAGCTGGATGTGGCGGAACACGGCCCAGCGCGAGGCGCCGTCGATCCGGGCGGCCTGGTAGTAGGCGTCGGGGATCGACATCAGCCCGGCGTAGGCCAGCAGCACGACCAGCGAGGTCCAGTGCCAGACGTCCATCAGCACCAGGGTGAACCAGGCGCTGCCGATCTGGCGGGTGTAGTTGTAGTCGAAGCCCAGCGCGTTGAGGCCGCGCCCCAGCAGACCGATCTCCGGCAGCGCGAAGATGTTCCAGATGGCGCCGACCACGTGCCAGGGGATCAGCAGCGGCAACGCCATCAGCACCAGGCAGACCGAGACCCAGGGTCCCTTGCGCGGCATGGTCAGCGCGATCGCCACGCCGAGCGGGATCTCGATCAGCAGGATGGTGAAGGTGAAGGCGAACTGCCGGCCGAGCGCGAGGTGGAAGCGCTCCGAGGCCAGGATCTGCTGGAACCACTTCGCGCCCTCGAAGAAATAGAGGCCGCCGCCGAAGGTCTCCTGGACCGAGTAGTTCACCACGGTCATCAGCGGGATCAGGGCGTTGAAGGCGACCAGCAGCAGCACCGGCAGCACCAGGAACCAGGCCTTGTTGTTGAGCGTCTTCTCCATCAGAGCGCCCTCCCCTCGACCCTGTGGCCGTCCGCGTAGACGTGCACCTGCGCCGGATCGAAGCGGACGCGGGCGCCGACCGCGGGGATCTCGGTGCCTTCGCCGGTCACCAGGCTGAAGCGGCCGTCACCCAGGGCGAAGCGCACGATCTTCAGCCGGCCGATGTCCTCGACCCGCTCGATCGTCACCGGCATCCCCTCGCCGTCGCCCGCGATCCGCACGAACTCCGGCCGCACGCCGATCTCGATCTTGGCGGCGCCGTCGAGCCCCGGATAGGCCCGGCCCAGGGGGATCTCGTGGCCGGCCAGCAAGGCCTTGTCGCCCTCCACGCCGGCGGCGGCGATGTTCATGCCGGGCGAGCCGATGAAGTAGCCGACGAAGGTGTGGGCCGGGCGCTCGAAGAGCTCCTCCGGCGTGCCGATCTGCACCACCTCGCCCTCGTACATCACCACCACCCGGTCGGCGAAGGTGAGCGCCTCGGTCTGGTCGTGGGTGACGTAGACCATGGTGAAGTCGAACTCGCGATGCAGCTGCTTCAGCTTGGAGCGCAGCAGCCACTTCAGGTGCGGGTCGATGACGGTGAGCGGCTCGTCGAAGAGGATCGCCGCCACGTCGGAGCGCACCAGCGCGCGGCCCAGGGAGATCTTCTGCTTGGCGTCGGCGGTGAGCCGCCGCGCCTTGCGCCCGAGGCTGTCCGTCAGTTCCAGCATCTCGGCGATCTCGCGCACGCGGCGCTCGACCTCCGGGGCCGGGACCCGGCGGTTGCGCAGCGGGAAGGCCAGATTGTCGAAGACGGTCATGGTGTCGTAGATGACCGGGAACTGGAAGACCTGCGCGATGTTGCGCTCTTCCGTGGTCATCTCCGTGACGTCGCGGCCGTCGAAGCGGATGGTGCCGCGCGTCGGCACGATCAGCCCCGAGATCAGGTTGAGCAGGGTCGTCTTGCCGCAGCCCGAGGGACCCAGCAGCGCATAGGCGCCGCCATCCTCCCAGACGTGGTTCAGCTCGGTGATCGCGAAGTCCTCCGGCCCCTTCGGCTGGGGATGGTAGGAGTGGGCGACCTGCTCCAACTCGATGCGCGCCATGGCCGTCTCCCCCTAAGCCGCCTGCGACACGGCGGCGAGCCGTCCGGACGGCTCGAACACGAAGATCCCCGCCTCCTCGATCCAGAGCTCGATCTCGGCGCCGGGCTCGAGGTCGTGGACGCCGTGGACGATCGAGACCCAGCGCTCGGCGCCATAGGCGACGTGGATGAAGCTCTCCGATCCGGTGATCTCGCTGACGACGACGCGCGCGCGGATCGCCACCGCCGGCCCCGCGGGCGGCTGCCGGCACAGGTGGTGCGCCCGGAAGCCCAGGGTATAGGGGCCGTCCGGCAGGCCGGCGGGCAGCACCGCGTCGCTCAGGGCGAAGGCGCCGCCGTGACCGAGCAGCTGGTGCCCGCGCTTCTCCACCGCCAGGGTGTTGAGCGGCGGGTCGGAGCAGGTGCGGGCCGTCACCAGGTCGCGCGGCGCGCGGTAGACCTGTGCCGCCGGGCCGAACTGCGTCACCCGGCCCTCGTGCAGCGTGACGGTGTTCCCGCCCAGCAGCAGCGCCTCGGTCGGCTCGGTGGTCGCATAGACGAAGATCGCGCCGGAGGCCTCGAAGACGCGGGGCAGCTCGGCGCGCATTTCCTCGCGGAGCTTGTAGTCGAGATTCGCCAGCGGCTCGTCGAGCAGCACCAGCCCGGCCTTCTTCACCAGCGCGCGGGCCAGGGCCGTGCGCTGCTGCTGGCCGCCGGAGAGTTCCAGCGGCAGGCGCTGGAGCATCGGCGTCAGGTGCATCAGCTCGGCGACCGCCCGCACCCGCCGGTCGATCTCCGCCCGGCTCTCGCGGGCCACCCGCAGCGGCGAGGCGATGTTCTCGTAGACCGTCATCGAGGGGAAGTTGATGAACTGCTGGTAGACCATCGCGACGTTGCGCTTCTGCACCGGCATGCCGGTGACGTCGCGGCCCTCGACCAGGACACGCCCCTCGCTGGGGCGGTCGAGGCCGGCCATGAGGCGCATCAGGCTGGTCTTGCCGGCCAGCGTCGGCCCCAGGAGCACGTTCAGGCTGCCGGGCTCGAAGGTGAGCGAAACCTCCGCGATGTGCCGCTCCGCGCCGACGTCCTTACTTACCTGGTCGAGTTGCAGCGTCATCCTCTCCCCCTGCTCAGCCGCTCGCCACGGAGGACGCGGCCAGGGGCCGCGCGGCCATGAAGTCGTCGAGCGCGGCGATCTCGGCCGCGCTCAGGCGCAGGCCGAGCTTGCTGCGGCGCCACGCCACGTCGGCCGCCTCGCGCGCCCATTCCCGGGTCACCAGCCAGTCCACCTCCCGCTCCGTCAGGTCGGCGCCGAAGCGGCGGCCGAGATCGGCCTCGCGGCGGGCGTCGCCGAGCAGCTCCCGCGCGCCGGTGCCGTAGGCACGCACGAGACGGCGCGCGTGCTCCGCCGAGAGAAAAGGGAAGGCGCCGCCGATCTCGGCGACCACTGCGTCGAAGGCCTCCACCGGGAAGTCGCCGCCCGGCAGCGCGGCGCCGCGGGTCCAAGGCGGCGCCGCGCTGCCGAGCAGCGGCAGCAGCCGCTCCATGGCGTGCTCCGCCAGCTTGCGGTAGGTCGTGATCTTGCCGCCGAAGACCGACAGCAGGGGCGCCTGCTTCCCGGTGCCGGCGTCGAGATCGAAGACGTAGTCGCGGGTGACCGCCGAGGCGCTGGCGCGGCGGTCGTCGAACAGCGGCCGCACCCCGGCGTAGCTCCAGACCACGTCCGCGGGGCCCAGCTCGCTGCGCAGGTAGCGGTTGACCGCGCCGCAGAGGTAGGCGGTCTCCTCCGCCGTGATCGAGACGCCCGCCGGATCGCCCTCGAAGGGCACGTCGGTGGTCCCGATCAGGGTGAAGCGCTGCTCGTAGGGAATGGCGAAGACGATGCGGCGGTCCGGGTTCTGGAAGATGTAGGCGCGGTCGTGCCCCTGGATGCGGGGGACGACGATGTGGCTGCCCTTGATCAGGCGCACCGCGGCCGTCCGGTTGAAACCCACCACCCCGGCCAGCACGTCGGAGACCCAGGGGCCGGCGGCATTGACCAGCGCCCGGGCGAAGACCGTGCTTTCCGCGCCGCCGGCGCCCTGCAGCCGCACCTCCCAGCCCTCCGCGACCCGCCGCGCGCCGGTGCAGCGGGTGCGGGTCGCCACGGTGCCGCCGCGCGCCGCGAGATCGCGGGCATTCAGCACCACCAGCCGGGCGTCGTCGACCCAGCAGTCGGAGTATTCGAAGGCCTTGCGGAAGCCCGGCTTGAGGGCTTCGCCTGCGGGATCGCGGCGCAGATCCAGGCCGCGCGAGGAGGGCAGCAGCTCGCGCCCGCCGAGATGGTCGTAGAGGAACAGCCCCAGGCGGATCATCCAGGCTGGCCGCTGCCCGGCATCGTGCGGCAGCACGAAACGCAAGGGCCAGATGATGTGCGGCGCCGCGCGCAACAGCACCTCGCGCTCCTGCAGCGCCTCGCGGACCAGCTTGAACTCGTAGTATTCGAGATAGCGCAGCCCGCCGTGGATCAGCTTGGTGCTGGCCGAGGAGGTGGCGCCCCCCAGGTCGTTCTGCTCGCAGAGCAGCACCCGCAACCCGCGTCCCGCGGCATCGCGGGCGATGCCGACTCCATTGATCCCGCCGCCGATCACCAGGAGATCGAACTTATCGGCTTCCGCAGCCACCCGGGCGCCCCTCGGTTTTCGTTCTGAATCGCTTCGACCCATTTCGGCCTGCAAGCGAACTCTAGACGAAAGCGAAAATGTTCGTAACCGAAAAAATTCTCACCTATGGTTGCTGCATCGCACAAAAAGCCTTGCGCAAGCGAAAGAAAATTTCCGCCGTGGCGGTCCAGCAGCCTCTATCCTGCCCCCGAGGCGGTTGACGAGTTTCGGCTGATGCCCATGATGTCACTTTCCGAACGCCGCGGAGCCGCGGGCATCGCAACGACAAGGACCGTAGAGGCGAGAGGGAGGAAGGCGGGCATGGCCGAGCCCTGCATCCTGGCGATCGACCAGGGCACCACCAGCAGCCGGGCGATCGTCTTCGACCGCGGCGGCCAGCCCCGCGCCAGCGCGCAGCGGGAATTCCGCCAGCACTACCCGGCCGACGGCTGGGTCGAGCACGATCCCGAGGAGATCTGGTCGAGCACCCTGGCCGTCGCCCGCGACGCCTTGCGCGACGCCGAGTCCAAAGGCCTGCAGGTCCAGGCCGTCGGCATCACCAACCAGCGCGAGACCACCCTGGTCTGGGAGCGAGACAGCGGCCGGGCGATCCACGGCGCGATCGTCTGGCAGGACCGGCGCACCGCGGAGATCTGCGACCGGCTGCGCAGTCCCGACGTGGAGACCCTGGTCGCCGAGCGCTCCGGCCTGCGCGTCGATCCCTACTTTTCGGCCACCAAGGTCGCCTGGATCCTGGACCACGTGGAGGGCGCGCGCCGGCGTGCCGAGCGCGGCGAGCTCGCCTTCGGCACGGTCGACTCCTTCCTGCTGTGGCGGCTGACGGGCGGGCGGGTGCACGCCACCGACGCCACCAACGCCTGCCGCACCGGGCTCTACAACATCCACGAGATGGACTGGGATCCGGAGCTGCTGCGGCTCTACCGCGTGCCCGAGGCCCTGCTGCCGCGGGTCGAGGACTGCACGGCCGACTTCGGCATGACCGAGCCCTCGCTCTTCGGCCGTTCCCTGCCGATCCTGGGCATCGCCGGCGACCAGCAGGCGGCGGCGATCGGCCAGGCCTGTTTCGACGAGGGCTCGATCAAGTCCACCTACGGCACCGGCTGCTTCGTCATCCTCAACACCGGCGACAAGGCGGTGCTGTCGCGCAACCGCCTGCTCACCACCATCTGCTACCGCATCGGCGGCAAGGCGACCTATGCCATCGAGGGCTCGATCTTCGTGTCGGGCGCCACGGTGCAGTGGCTGCGCGACGGCCTCGGCATCATCGAGCGGGCCTCGGACACCGAGGCCCTGGCGCAGGGCACGGCCTCCAATGCCGGCGTCTACCTCGTGCCGGCCTTCACCGGGCTGGGCGCCCCGCACTGGGATTCCGGGGCGCGCGGCGCGATCTTCGGCCTGACCCGCGACACCGGCCCGGCGCAGCTCGCGCGCGCCGCCCTGGAAGCCGTCTGCTACCAGACCCGCGACCTCTTCGAGGCCATGGCCGAGGACGGGGTGCGCCCCACGGCCCTGCGCGTCGACGGCGGCATGGTCGCCAACGACTGGATGCTGCAGTTCCTGGCCGACGTGCTGGCGATCCCGGTCGACCGACCGGAGGTGCCGGAGACCACCGCGCTGGGCGCAGCCTACCTGGCGGGGCTGCAGGCCGGCCTCTACGCCTCGCTCGACGACATCGCCGCGCAGTGGCGCCGCCAGGCCCGCTTCGAGCCGAAGCTGGCCGCGGGCGAGCGCAAGCGGCTGCTGGCGGGCTGGGACGCGGCGGTGGCGCTGGTCCGTACCGGCGGCTGAGCCGGCTCAGTACCCACGACTCTCCAGCCAGGCGCGCAGGAAGGCGATCTCGGACTCCTGGGCGGCGATGATCTCCTCCGCCAGCGCCCGCAGTTCCGGATCCTCGCCGTGCTCCAGCACCACCCGCGCCATGTCGATCGCGCCCTGGTGATGCGGGATCATGCCGCGGGCGAAATCGACGTCGGCATCGCCGGAGAAGTCGATCGCCATGCCCTCGTGCATCCGCTCGTTGGCTTCGAGATAGGCCGCCACGGCGGCGTTGCCCCCCGGCGCCGAGGCATGGCCGTGGCTCCCGTGGCCGCTATTGCCGTGGCTGTGGCTCTGGCTGCTCCAGGCCGCCCCGGCCGCCGCCAGGAACAGGGCGCCGGTCAGGGCAGCGGCGGCAGCAAATCTCCCGCGTCTCATGGTCGTTCCTCCAGGCTGTGCGTCCATCGGACCGACAGCCTGGAGCTTCCCATCGTTGGAAGGTCAAGCGGTGCTCGGGAGGACCGCCTCAGCGTTCCCGCGGGTCGAGATGCACGCGCAGACGCCACAGCGCACCGGCCCCGGTGCGCTGCTGCGGCCTGTGCTCGTCGATCAGCCAGAGCCAGAAACGCCAGAACGGGGGGCCGGAGGGTGGGGCGGGGGGCGGCTCCACCATCAGGTCCAGGGTCGGCCCCGGCTGCGGCGCCCGACCGCCGCGCAGGCGCCGGATCAGCTGCAGCAGCGCCGCGCGTTGCGGATTGCGGTCGGCCGGGTCGGGTTGCAAGCCGTCCTCCCCTCGCCCGGTGGCGCTACTGGACAGCCGCCAGCGCGCGCCAGCTCCGCAGGTAGTCCGGCTCCCGCGGATTCAGCCGTACCGCCCGCTCGAACTGCTCGCGCGCCAGGTCGGGGCGGCCGACATCGAGATAGAGCCGGCCGAGCCGGGCCCGCAGCGTCGGATCCGTGGGGTCGATCTCGACCGCCGCCACGATCTGCGTCAGGGCCTCGTCGCTGCGCCCCTCCTGCATCAGCAGGTCCGCCCAGAGTTCGCGGGTGACCCGATAGCGCGGGTTGAGCTGCGCGGCACGGCGGAAGTTGGCGTCGGCGGCCTCGACGTCGCCGTGCCGGGCCTGGATCACCGCCAGATTGATATAGGGAAAGAGGAAGTCCGGCTGCTGCAGCAGGGCCCCGTGCAGCAGGTCGACCGCCCGCTCGTACTCCGCCTCCCGCTCCGCCTCGGTCAACGCGGGATCACGCTCGGCCTTGAGCATGTGCATGCGGCCGAGCAGGCCGTAGATCAGGAAGTGCTGCTCCGCCGGCCGCTCACGGAGGAAATGGTTGGCGATCTCGTGGGTTCTCGGGAAGTCCCAGTTGCCGGCGGCCATTTCCTGGCGCCGATGATAGAGCGCGACGACGTAGGGATTGATCCCGTAGAGCGTCTCCAGCGCCACCTCCTCCAGCAGCGCGTCCATCTCCTCCGGATTGCCGCGCACCACGGCGCGGTGCGTCGGCACCGTCGCATCGCGGTGGTAGACGCGGATGGTGATAACGACGTCGTCGCCCGCCTCGGTGATCTCGCCGTTGATGAAGACGGGAATCAGACCGAGCAGGTTGCGGGCGCCGGTGACCAGCAGTTGGATATCGAAGAAGCGTTCGAAGGCGACGATGGACTGATCCATGTTGCTCTGGTCGAGGTCCACCGAGGTGAGCTCCGACGAGGCCCCGTCGTTGATCGCCCGCATATAGTCGCTCAGCTGCCGGGTGATAACGATCTCGTCGTAGCCTCGCTGAACGAGGTCCTCCGGCACGTTGATCCGGTCCAGCGCGATGTCCTCGCCGGTCAGGAGCGCGAGCACGAAGACCGCCCCCGCCGCCAGCAGCGGTACAGTGAAGATCCCGAAATCCAGCATCTCGCCTCCCCCGCCGCCCCCGGGACCTGCCCCGCCCGCGGCCCTGTCGGCGCAGATTACTCCTGGCAAAGAACGGGTTCCAGCGGCATTCTGGATGAATAGTCCCGCTGCCAGCGGTTCCGAAGGGAACGATCGCGCGATGATTCCGAGGCTTCTGCTCGCACTGCTATTGCCGGCCCTGCCGTTGCTCGCCGCCGGCGAGGCGGCGGCCCAGGCCAAGCTCTACGCGGGCCCTCAGACCGACCCGCTCTACGAAGAGACGGCGCCGCGGCTGATGACCGCGCTCTTCCCCGGGCATCGCCTCGCTCTGCGCAGCAGCAGCGGCGGCCGGGAGACCCTGCGGCTGGTGCTGGAGGACCCCGAGGCCCTCGGCTTCGTGCAGTCGGACCTGCTGCGCGACCATCTCGCCGAGCACCCCGGCGACGCGGACGACTTGCTGCTGTTCGGTAATCTCGGCCTGCGCTGCCTCTACGCCGTGGTGCGCGAAGGCGGCTGGGTCGCCGACTTCGAGGATCTCATGCGCCCGCGCGAGGAGCAGCCGATCCGCGTCGACGTCGGCGACAGCGCCGGGGACGGAGCGGCCAGCTTCACGGCGATGACGCGGATCGAGCCCGATCTGGCCGGCGTCGAGCTGGAGCATCGCGGCGGCCTGCGCGCCCTGCACATGGTGGAGGCCGGCCTGACCGACGTCGCCTTCTTCGTCGAGAAGCCCAGCCTCGACAGCCCGGCCCTGGCCAAGGTGCTGGAGAGCGACGGCCTGCGGCTGATGCCGGTGGTGTCGCGCGGCCTGCTGGCGACCGGCGACGGGGGCGAGGGCAGCTACCTCTACACCCGCGTGGTGGTGCAGCGGAACCCCTGGCTGCGCCGCGAAACCAGCTACGAGACGCTCTGCACGCCGCTGGGCGTGGTGGCGAACGCGGCCGGCGAGCAATCGCTGCTGGACGCCATCGCCTTCGCCACCATAAGCGGCGAGCTGGAGCCGCGCGACCCGAGCCTGGTGGACAGCCTGCTGGCCCAGGCGGAAGGCCTGCGCGACTCGGTGATGCGGCTGCTGCAGCGCTTCTGATCAGCTGCGGCCGAGGGCGGTGATTTTTTGGAACGAATTATCCTTTTTTTTCGACACTGCTCTATAGCGTCGGCAGCGCCGCGGTTGTAGTCTCTGAGGGATGGGCAGGACGGGCTTGGTGGCGGGTCGCCTCGGGGGCGGCACCGTCGCGGCGAACGTCCAGGGAGTGGGGGTGTAGGTGTTCGAGCGAATCGGCAGAGCCGTCGCCGCGACCACGGCCGTTCTGGCGGCCGCGGTGCTCGCCCTTTGGTCCCCGGGGGACGCCCTGGCGCACGCCGGCCACGATCACGGCGAGGCGGCCCCCTCGATCCGGGGCGAGTTGCTGCCCCGCGCCACCACCCATAGCGACCTCTTCGAAATCGTGGTTGTCGCCGCCGAGGGACAGCTGATCGTCTTCCTCGACGACTACGTGGGCAACACGCCGGTGACGGGCGCCGAGCTGGAGCTGCTGATCGACGGCGATCTGGGCGAGCCGAGCGAGATCGCGCCCGGTGTCTACGCCTTCTCCTGGACGCCCCCGGCCGAGGCGACGACCTTCGATCTGACGGCGGTGGTCACGGCCGCAAGCGGCAGCGACCTGCTGCTGGCGAGCCTGGAGCTGCCGCCGGCGGTGGATGAGCCGATGCCGGCCATCACGGTCCTGGGCTCCTTCTCCGTCAACCTCCAGACACTGCTGGTGCTGATCGCCTTCCTGCTCGGCGCCGCCGCCTCCTATCTGCTGCTGCAACGGCAGCGGTTGGGCGTCGCCGAGGCAGCCGTCGCAGGACCCGCCCCGGGAAGCACCCCAGGAAGCACTCCAGGGCCGGGCGCCGCCGGCGCTGCGATCGATCCCTTGCCGACCGAGCGGACTCCGGAGCCGCGCACGACCGCCGGCAACGTCTGACCGGCGCCGGCCATGTTCACGCTGATCGTTCGCCAGAGCCTGCGCAACCGGCTCTTCGTGCTGGCCGCGGCCCTGGCCCTGGTCGTCTACGGCAGCCTCCTGCTGCCGCGCATGCCGATCGACGTGTTCCCGGACCTCAACCGCCCCACCGTCACGCTGATGACCGAAGTGCCGGGGCTGGCGCCGGAGGAGGTGGACCTTCTGGTCTCCTACCCGCTGGAAACCTCGATGGGCGGCATGCCGGGCGTGATCAGGGCCCGCTCCATCTCCAGTCCCGGGCTGTCGATCGTCTTCGTCGAGTTCGACTGGAACACCGACATCTACATCAACCGCCAGCAGGTGGCGGAGCGGCTGAGCCTGGTACGCGAGCAGCTGCCCGCGGGCGCCACCCCGCACATGGGCCCGATCACCTCGCTGATGGGCGAGATCATGCTGGTCGCGCTGACCAGCGAACAGGCCTCCCGCATGGAGCTGCGCGAACTCGCCGACTGGGTGCTGCGGCCGCGGCTGCTGTCCATCCCGGGCATGAGCCAGGTGATCCCGATCGGCGGCGAGGTGCGCGAGTACCGCGTCGTGCCGGATCCCCTGCGCATGTACCGCAACACGATCTCGCTGGACGAGCTGGAGCGGGCGGTCTCCCGCTTCGGCACCAATACCGGCGGCGGCTTCATCGACCAGGACGAGCGCGAGTTCCTGATCCGGAACCTCGGCCGGACGGTGCGGATCGAAGACCTGCGCAAGGTCATCATCGGCTACCGCCAGGACCATCCGGTGCTGCTGGAGCAGGTCGCGCGGGTCGAGTTCGCGCCGCGCTTCCCGCGCGGCGACGCCGGCTACATGGGCGAGGACGCGGTCATCGTCGCGGTCCTCAAACAGCCGGCCGCCGACACCGTGGTGCTGACCGACCGGGTCGAGGCGGCGCTGGCCGAGCTGCAGGCGACGATGCCGGAGGGCGTGCGGGTCGACCAGGTGCTGTTCCGCCAGGCCGACTTCATCCAGAACTCCGTCGACAACGTGAAGCAGGTCCTGATCGAGGCGGCGGTGGTGGTGGCCGTCGTTCTCTTCCTCTTCCTGCTGAACGGGCGCACCACCTTCATCTCGCTGACCGCGATCCCGATCTCGATTCTCACCACGATCATCATCTTCGACGCCTTCGGAATCACCATCAACACCATGACCCTGGGCGGTCTCGCCATCGCCATCGGCGAACTGGTCGACGATGCCGTGGTGGACATGGAGAACATCTTCCGGCGCCTGCGGCAGAACCGCGAACTCGCGAACCCGCTGCCGGTGATGGAGGTGGTGGTGCGCGCCTCCCAGGAGGTCCGCTCCGGCATCCTCTACGCCACCGCGATAATGGTCCTGGTCTTCGTGCCGCTCTTCGCCCTGGGCGGCCTGGAGGGGAGGCTCTTCGCGCCCCTGGGCATCGCCTACATCACCGCGATCCTGGCCAGCCTGCTGACCGCCATCACGGTCACGCCGGTGCTCTGCTACTACCTGCTGCCCAGCCTCAAGCGGCTTCGCGAAGGCGACAGCCTGGTGCTGCGCTCGCTGAAGCGCGTCAACGCCCGCGCCGTCGGCTGGGCCCTGGACAACCCCCGGCCGCTGATCGGCGGCGTGGTGGTCGGCGTGGTCGTCGCCGTCGCCTCGGTGCCGCAGCTGCCGCGCGAGTTCCTGCCGCCCTTCAACGAGGGCACCGTCGTGGTGACCATGATCTCCGACCCCGGCATCTCTCTGGGCGACAGTGTCGCCCTCGGCCGCGTCGCCGAGCGCCTGGTCCTCGAGGTGCCGGAGGTGACCACCGTCGGCCGGCGCACCGGTCGCGCCGAGCTCGACGAGCACGCCAACGGCGTCAACATCAGCGAGCTCGAGGTCGACCTGCGCGACTCGGCCCGTAGCCGGAACGAGATCTTCGAGGAGATCCGCCGCCGGCTCGCCGTCCTGCCGGTCGCCATCCACGTCGGCCAGCCCATCGCCCACCGCCTGGACCACATGAGCTCCGGCGTGCGGGCGCAGATCGCGCTCAAGATCTTCGGCGAGGATCTCGACACCCTGCGCCGCCTCGCCCGGGAGTTCGAGGAGAAGATGGCGGCGGTGCCCGGCGTCACCGACCTCTGGACCGAGCGGCAGACCCGCATCCCGCAGCTGCAGGTGCGGCTCGACTACGAGAAGGCCTCGGTCGAGGGCTTCGGCCCGGCCGAGCTGACCGGCAAGCTGGAGCGCCTGACGCAGGGCCGGGTGCTGTCCGAGGTCGCCGAGGGCAACCGCCGCTTCGACGTGGTGCTGCGGCTGGACGACCGCGACCGCACCGCCGAGGGGCTGTCCAGGCTTATGGTCGACGGGCCGGGCGGGCGACAGCCTCTGGGTGCGGTGGCCGAGGTGATCGAGTCGGAGGGGCCGAACGAGATCCTGCGCGAGAACGGCTTGCGCCGGATCGTGGTGCAGGCCAACAGCGACGGCACGGACATGGCCGCGATCGTGCGCGATATCCGCGCCCTGATCGCCGAGACCGAGCTGCCGGCCGAGTACTCGGTGGCCCTGGAGGGACAGTTCCTCGCCCAGGAGGAGGCGCAGCGGATGATCGGGCTGCTGTCGATGCTCTCCCTGGCGCTGATCTTTCTGGTGCTCTACAGCCGCTACCGCTCGGTGCCGCTGACTCTGATCATCATCTGCAACATCCCGCTGGCGCTGATCGGCGCGGTGGCGGCGCTCTGGATCGCCGGCCTGTCGCTCTCGGTCGCCAGCATGGTGGGCTTCATCACCCTGGCCGGCATCAGCGCCCGCAACGGCATCCTGAAGATCAGCCACTACATCAACCTCTCGCTCTACGAGGGCGAGACCTTCGGCCGGCAGCTCATCATCCGCGGCAGCCAGGAGCGCCTGGCCCCGGTGCTGATGACGGCGCTCTCGGCCAGCCTCGCCCTCACGCCGCTGCTGTTCGGCGCCGAGAGCCCCGGCAAGGAGATCCTGCACCCCGTAGCGGTGGTGATCTTCGGCGGGCTCTTCAGCGCCACGCTGCTCGACACCCTGCTGGTACCGGTGCTGTTCCAGCGCTTCGGCGCACCGGCGATCGAGCGCCTGCGGCAGCAGCAGGGCAGCGAGATGAAGCCGCAGGAAGCCTTCTGAACCGACGCCGAACGACCAACCGCCGCGGAGATCGACACATCATGCTTCCACGACTGCTCGCCCCCCTCTCCTTCGCCGTGGCGCTCGCCTTTTCGCTGGCGCCGGCGCTGGCCCAGAGCGGCCACAGCCACAGCCATGGCCACAGTCACGATCACGACCACGGCCCCGCGCACGGCGGCGATCTGCAGCATGTCGGCGACTACCACCTGGAACTGATCGTCGAAGACGGCCGGCTGGTCGCCTACCTCACCGACGACCACGGCGAAGCCATGTCGGCGGAGGGCTTCGGCGTCGGCGGCCTGGTGCTCGCCGGCGGCGTGCAGAACGAGGTCGTCTTCGCGGAGGAAGGCGAGGGCCGGCTGGTTGCCGAGGGCAGCTTCGAGGCGAGCCCGGACCTGCGCGCCGTGCTGACGCTGACGACGCCCGACGGCCAGTCGCACCGCGCCCGCTTCCAACCAGTGCAATGACCCATCATCGTTTGCGGGCTCGCCGCCCGCGCCGGAATCAGGGAAGGACAGCCACGATGCCCAGGATCGCCACGCTCCCCGCGGCTGCAGCCATTGCCGCGGCCCTGCTCGCCTTTCCCGTCGCCGCCCAGGATCTGGAACAGCGCGACCCGCTGGAACGGATCAACCGCTCGATGTTCGACTTCAACCAGACGGTCGAGGCCGCGGTGCTGCGGCCCGCCGCCGACGCCTACGACAGCCTGCCGCCGGGGCTGCAGCGCGGGCTCGACAACTTCTTCTCCAACCTGCGCGAGCCGGTGGTCACGCTGGCGAGCGCCCTGCAGGGCGACGGCCGCAACAGCGCGCAGTCGGCCGGGCGCTTCCTGGTGAACTCCACCGTCGGCATCGCCGGGGTCTTCGATGTCGCCACGCCGATGGGCCTGGTCAGCCGGCCCGAGGATCTCGGCCTCACCCTCTGCCGCTACGGCTTCGACCACGGCCCCTATCTGGTGCTGCCCTTCGCCGGCCCGATCAGCGGCCGCGACCTGATCGGCCTCGGCGCCACCTACGCCATGGGCTATGGCCTGACCGGCGGCGCCTTCGTGCCCTTCGTCGCCTTCGACGGCACGGTCTCCTATGCCGCCGACGGGCCTTCGCTGGAACGGGAACTGCCGGACCTCTACCTGCTCCAGCGCGAGGCCTACCTCGGCAAGCGCGCGCTGGCCTGCAGCGGTACGCTGGGCCCGGCGGAACTGAAGGCCAGCCCCTTCGGCCAGATCAAGCTGCGGATCGCCGCACTCGACCCGACCGCTCCGGCCGAGCCGGACCCGGCCCCGGAGGCGGAGCCGGAGCCGGAGCTTCCGGTCGAGCCGCCGGCCACCGAGCAGACGCCGGCCGAACCGGAAGACGATGCGGCCGAGCCCGCCGAGCAGGAAACGGAAACGCCGGCCACCACCGGCTGAGCCGCGCCGCCGCCGAAAGCCGCCCGCTTGACGGCGGCGCCCGGGGCTGCCTCCCTTGCCCGCGGAGAGCGCGGGAGGAGAGGCCGATGAAGATCGCGGTGCTGGGCGCGGGCGCCATGGGCTCGCTCTACGGTGCCTTGCTGGCGCGCGCCGGTCACGAGGTCTGGCTGCTCGACCGCTGGGCCGAGCACATCGAAGCGATCCGCCGCGACGGCCTGCGGGTGGAGGGCGCCACCGGCAGCTGGACGGCGCGGCCCCGAGCCTCCACCGATCCCGCCGAGGCCGGCCCCTGCGACCTGGTCGTCGTCGCCACCAAGACCCGCGACCTCGCCGCCGCGCTCGAAGACGCCGGGCCGCTACTGGGGCCGGACACGGCGCTGCTCTGTATCCAGAACGGCCTGGGCGCCGCGGCGCTGGCAGCGCGGTCGGCGGCGCCGGAGCGGACCCTGCTCGGCATCGCCGGCGGCTTCGGCGCTTCGATCCCGGCGCCGGGATCGGTCCACCACAACGGCTGGGAAGTGGTGCGCATCGGCGCCCCCGCCCCCGAAGGCCGCGCCGCCGCGGAGCGCATCGCGGCGCTCTGGGCCGCCGCCGGCTTCAAGGCCGAGACGGCCGCCGACATCGAAGCCATGATCTGGGCCAAGCTGATCTGCAACGTGGCCTACAGCGGGCTCTGCTGCGTCACCGGCCTGCGCATGGGCGAGGTGCTGGCGGATCCGGAGGCCGCGGCGCTCTCCGCCGCCTGCGCCCGCGAGGCCTGGGCGGTGGCGCGCGCCAAGGGCATCGATCCCGGCTTCGACGATCCCGTCGCCCGGGTGCGCGCCTTCGGCGCCGCCATTCCCGGCGCCCGCCCTTCGGTGCTGCTGGACCGCCTGGCCGGGCGGCCCAGCGAGATCGACCACATCAACGGGGCGATCCCCGCCGAGGCGGAGCGGGTCGGCCTGACGGCGCCCACCAACGCACTGCTGGCAGCCCTGGTGCGAACGATGGAAGCCCAGGATCTTCGACCGCCGGAGCGATCATCGGCGAATGACGATTGACCGAGCCCCGGCCGGCGGCGATCCTGCGGCCAAGGAACAGTGCTGGGGAGGATAGCGGATGGGCGCGGCGACGGCCGGTACCCCGGGCTCGCCGACACGCCGGCGATTGCTCGGCGGCCTGCTCGCCGCGGCCGCCTGCAGCGCCGGCCCGCCGAGGCGGGCCATCGCGGCGGAACCGCCGCTGGCCTTCGGGCTGACCCCCGTCTTCATGAGCTCGGACCTGGAGGTGCTGGAGCAGCTCCAGGCCTATCTGGAGGCCGCCAGCGGGCAGGCCGTGCAGCTCGTCACCCGCCGGACCTACCAGGAAATCACGGCGCTGCTGGTCTCCGGCCAGGTCGACGCGGCCTGGATCTGCGGCTATCCCTTCGTCCAGAACCGCCGCGAGCTGTCGCTGATCGCCGTGCCGCTGTGGCAGGGCGAGCCGCTCTATCGCTCCTACATCATCGTCGACGCCGAGCGCAGCATCGACGACTGGCCGGACATCGCCGGCGACATCCACGCCTTCTCCGACCCCGATTCCAACTCCGGCTACCTCGTCACCTCGGCCCTGTTGGCCGAACGGGGACGCCGGCCGGACGGCTTCTTCCGCAAGTCCTTCTTCACCTACGGCCACCGCAACGTGGTGCGGGCGGTGGCGTCCGGCCTGGCCGAGTCCGGCAGCGTCGACAGCTACGTCTGGGAGGTGATGCGGGACATGGAACCGGCGCTGACGGCGCGCACACGGGTGCTGCATCGTTCCGAGCCGCTCGGTTTCCCCCCGGTCGCCGCGGCCCGGGCGCGCAGCGGTGACAGGCGAACCGAGGCGCTGGCCCGCGCCCTGCTGTCGATGCACGAAGATCCGCTGGGGCAGCGTGTCCTCGCCCTGCTGCGGCTGGACGGCTTCGTGCCTTCGGAGCCGCGGCTCTTCGATCCCATCGCCGTCAAGGTGGCGCTACTGAGGCGCGTGGAATGAGACGCCTGTCCCGCGCCATCGGCGGCTGGCCCGTCAACGTTCGCGTCCCGCTCTTCGTCGCCATCCTGATGGTGGTGGTCAGCGCCATCGTTTCGGAGCGCGTGCTCTCGCGCCTCGCCGAGACCCAGTCGCGCCACCTCGCCGAACTCGGCGGCGCCTACCTCGACGGTCTCTCCTCCTCGCTCATCCCGGCGGTGCTGCGCAGCGACGTGTGGGAAACCTTCGACACCCTCGACCGGGCGGCCGGGCTCTACCGCGGCCTGGCGCTGATGCACACCGTGGTGACCGACGCCCGCGGCACGGTCATCGCCTCCTCCGAGCCGCGCGGCACGGCCACCGGCACGCAGCTGCAGCAGGGCTTCCTCGATCGCTTCTCGCTCGACGGCGGGCTGCGGGTCAGCGACGAACTGGCCCGCGGCTACCTGCGCCGCGAGCTGGTCTACCAGGACCGCACCATCGGCACGGTCTACGCGGTGGTGGACATCTCCCACCTGATCGGCGAGCGCCGCGAGGTCTTGACCGCCCTGATCCTGACCAACGCCGTCATCACTGCCATTCTCGCCCTGCTGGGTTACTTGGTGGTGACGCGCATGGTCCGCCCCCTGCGCGTGCTCTCGGACCATCTGCAGCAGGGCGCCGAGGGGAGAGTGCAGCCGATCGAAGCCGCGCGTCTCGCGACGGAGGGCGAGACGCGGCGACTCTTCCGCTCCTACAACGCCCTGGTCGAGGCGGTGAACGAGCGCGAGGCCCTGACCCGCCGCCTCGCCGAGGAGGAGAAGCTGGCCAGCCTCGGCCGTCTCGCCTCGGGCATGGCCCACGAGATCAACAACCCGCTCGGCGGCCTCTTCAACGCGCTCGACACGCTGAAGCACCACGGTGAGCAGACGGGCGTACGCCGAGCCTCGATCGAGTTGCTGGAGCGCGGCCTGGTAGGCATCCGCGACGTGGTTCAGGCCACGCTGCTGAGCTATCGCGCCGAGGGCAGCCCCAGGCCGCTGCGCCCGGCCGACCTGGAGGACATCCGCCTGCTGCTGGCGCCGGAGTTGCGCCGCCGCTCCCTGTCGCTCACCTGGACGGCCGAGCTGGGTGGGGAACTGCCGCTCGGCGCCGCGCCGGTGCGCCAGGCCGTCCTGAACCTCATGCTCAACGCCTGCGCCGCTTCGCCGGAGGGCTCGGTGGTCGCCTTTGCCGCGCGGGTGCAGGACCGGCGGCTGCTGGTGACGATCGACGACAGCGGCCCCGGCATGCCGCAGGAGGCGGTGGACTACCTGACGGCGGCGCGCAGCGGCCCGACCCCCTTCCGCGCCGGGCCGCACCTCGGCCTCTGGCTGGTGCGCCAGCTGGCCGAGTCCTTGCGGGCCTCGGTGGCGGTGGAGGGCAGCGATCTCGGCGGCACGCGGCTGCGCCTCGACATCCCCTTCGCAGCGCCGGAGGCCCTGTCCCATGTCGCTTGAGAGACGCCGTGTCGCGCTGATCGAAGACGACCCAATCATGGGGGAGTCGCTGCTGCAGCGCCTTTCGCTGGAAGGCGCGACCGTGCGCTGGTGGCAGGCGGGTCCGCCCGCCGCCCGCGAACTGCCGACCTTCCGGCCCGACGTGGTCGTCTGCGACCTCCGCCTGCCGGAGTTGGACGGCGAGGCCCTGTTCCGGCAGACGGTCGGCCACAGCGGTGCGCCCTTCCTCTTCATCACCGCCCACGCCGACATCGACCAGGCGGTGCGGCTGATGCGCCTCGGCGGCGGCGACTACCTGACCAAGCCCTTCGCCATGAACGCCTTCCTGGGCCGCCTCAAGGACCTGGTGCGGCCCGCTCCGCCGGCCGGCGGCGGCCGCCTCGGCCCCTCGCCGGCGATGCTGGAGGTCGAGACGCTGCTGCATCGCCTCGCCGACCGCCCGACCACGATCCTGCTGACCGGCGAGACCGGGACCGGCAAGGAGGTCTGCGCCCGCTTCCTGCACGAGGCGGGAGGCGGCAGCCGGTCCTTCCTGGCCCTCAACTGCGCCGCCATTCCCGCGAACCTGGTCGAGAGCGAGATGTTCGGCCACGAGCGCGGGGCTTTCACCGGCGCCAAGGATCGCCACCGCGGCTACGCCGAGCGGGCCGGCGAGGGCATCCTCTTCCTGGACGAGATCGCCGAGCTGCCGCTCGACCTCCAGGCGAAGCTGCTGCGCCTGCTGGAAGAGCGGCGCTTCACCCGGGTCGGCGGCAGCGAGTCGCTGCCCTTCCGCGCCCGCGTCGTCTGTGCCACGAACGCCCGCCTGGACCAGCTGGTGCGGGAAGGCCGCTTCCGCGAGGACCTCTACTACCGCATCGCCGTGATCGAGGTGGCGATTCCGCCGCTGCGCGAGCGTCCGGAGGACATCGACTGGCTGCTGCGACGCTTCGTGGCGACCTTCGCCGAACAGCACGGAGAAGCCCCTCTCTCCCTGGCGGATTCCACGCTGGAGAGCGCCCTGGCGCACGACTGGCCGGGCAACGTGCGCGAGCTGCGGAACCGGAGCGAGCGGGCCGTCAGCCTGGCGCTGCAGAGCTGTATCCTGCCCAGCGACCTCTTCCCCGAGCGGGCACCCGCTATCGCCGCAGCTCCGGAGGCTTCTCTGGCATCGGCCCGCGATCTGGCGGAAAAGGCGCAGATCGAGAGGGCGCTGGCTCGCACCGGGGGACACGTGCCGAGCGCCGCCTCGCTGCTCGGCGTCTCGCGCTCCACCCTCTTCGAGAAGCTGCGCCGGCACGGCCTCGGCCGAAAGGACCGCGACGGCCCGACGTAACGGCCCGACGTGACGGCGGCGGCGGACCGGGCTCCGGTCCGGGTCGCCGGACGCCGGACGCCTCCGAATCCGGATATCCGGACTCTCTCCTATAAATTCATAAATTATATCAATGTCTTAATCTCTGAGACGGAGTGGCACGCCTCCTGCTTTACCAAAGCAAACGGCTAAAGCGGGAGGAAGCCAGCCATGTCCAACGTCAAGCTCCAGGCTCAGGAGAACGAGCTCGTCCGCAGGGTCCTGCGGGGCGAGATCGGCCGCCGCGACCTCTTCCGGGTCTCTGCTGCCACGGCGGCCACCGCCGCGGCTGCCGCGACGATCCCCTCGGTCGGCCTGGTCGGCGCGGCCAGGGCCGACGAGGGCGGGCCCAACGTGAAGGATCTCTCCAAGGTGATCCCGATCGGCGGCGCGAACGCCACCGGCAAGTGGTACGAGTTCTCGACCATGATCACGCCGATCGAGCGCTTCTACGTGCGCAACCACTACCCCACGCCCCGGGCGCAGGACCATCCGGAGCTCGATCCGGCGAACTGGACTCTCGAGATCCACGGCGACGCGGTCGAGAATCCCGTCACCCTGACCTACGAGGATCTCCTGAAGCTGCCGAGCCGGCTGATCTTCGCGACGATGGAATGCCACGGCAACGGCCGCAACCTGTTCTGGGAACAGCAGGACATGATGGACGTCGGCGGCGGCTCCTGGGGCCTCGGCGCCATCGGCCAGGCCGAGTGGAAGTACGTGCCGATGTCGGCGATCTTCGATCTGGTCGGGCTCAAGGACAACGCCCGCGAGGCGCTGTTCTGGAGCGGCGTCGACGGCGGCGACATGGGGCGGCCCATGCCGATCGCCGACATCCTGGAGCGGCCCGACGACATCGGCCTGGCCTACCAGATGAACGGCAACGACCTGCCGCCGGACCACGGCTTCCCGGTGCGGGCCCTGGTGCCCGGCTGGGGCGGGACGGCCAGCATCAAGTGGCTGCGCGAGATCAAGATCTCCTCGAACCGCTTCTGGACCCGCCTCAATGTGAAGGCGGAGGTCTACGTCGGCCCCGAGCACTGGGCCGACGAGCCGGGCCCGAACGACGAGTTCCGCGACGTCGTGGCCGAGGACGTCAAAGGCAACATGGTGCGCTGGATGAACGTCAAGAGCACGCTCACCGTGCCGCTGACGCTCAGCAAGACTCCGAACATCCCGCCGACCTATCCGCTGGAGCGCGACGAGGCGCCGGTGCTTGCGGCCGGGCACCATCGGATGACGGGCTATGCCTGGGCGCCGCACGGTGTGCGCGAGGTGCACTACCGGGTGAACGGCAACGGCTGGCGGCGTGCCGCCATCGTGCCGCCGAACCTCGGCCGCTACACCTGGGTGCGCTTCGAGTTCCCCTGGGACGCCTCGGAAGGCACCCATGTCATCGAGACCCGCGCCACCGACAACAACGGCGTGGCGCAGCCCGAGACCTATCCCTTCAACGTCTACGGGATGACCAACAACGCCATCCCGAAGTTCACGATCCAGGTCGCCTGAGCCCGGCGCGCCCGGGTCGGCCCGAGGGGCTGGCCCGGGCGCGCTCCTCCAGGCCCGTTCCCCTTCCAGGTAAGGAGCACTTCCCTCGATGACGGTAAGGTTATCGCCGATCGCCGGGCGCCTGAGCGGCCTCGGCCTCCCGGCTCTCGCCCTTCTCGCGGCCCTCCACGCCGCCCCGCAGGCCTCGGCGGAGGAACAGGCGGCCCAGCTCGCGCACGGCCAGGCGATCTTCGCCGAGCACTGCGCGCATTGCCACGGCGCCGAGGGCGAAGGCGGCGCGGGCTACGCCAACTCGATCGTCGGCGGCCGCAGTCTGGCGAAGTTCGGCAATGCCAAGCGCCTCTACGACTACAACCGGATGATGATGCCCTTCGACGACCCCTCGCGGCTCGCCAGCGAGGAGAAGTGGGACGTCACCGCCTACCTGCTCCACCTGAGCGAACTGCTGCCCGAAGAGGCCGGCGCGCTGGACGCCGACAACGCCGCGGACATCCCGATCGCCGCGCCGTGAGGCCGGCGGCTGCCGGCCTCACGGCGCTCCCGCCTTACCGGCCGAAGAGGCTGAGGAGGATCTGCGGCGACTGGTTGGCGATGCCGAGCGACTGCGAGCCGAGCTGCTGCTTGATCTGCAGCGACTGCAGGCGGGCCGACTCCTTCGCCAGGTCGGCGTCGACCGTGGCGCCGAGGCCGATCTCGATGGCGTCGCTCAGCTTCGAGTTGAACTCGATCTGACCGGTGACGCGGCGGTCGTCGGCCGCGAACTTGTTGAGCGCGTCGTTCACGGCCAGGACCAGCGCCCCGAAGCTGCCGTCGGTGCCGTCGATCAGGTCCTGCGCGACCGCCGCGCTGGCCGGCGCGCTCACGCCGGTGATCGCCGCCTCCATGTCGACAGCGGTGATGGTGTACTGCCCGCCCAGGATGTCGGAGATGACGTTGAGGTCGGTCGCGGCTGCGTCGATCAGGTTGGTGCCGTTGTAGCTCGTTCCCTGGACCTTGGCGGTGATGTCGCCGATGTAGCTGTTGTAGTCCGCGACGTACTGGTCGCGGGTGTCACCCGTTACGTTCTCGTCGGCCAGCTTGGTGAGCACGCCGCGGATCTCGGCGAGTTGGTTGGAGACGTCGGTCAGGCCGGCGAGCGTGACCGCCAGCAGGCCCTTGGCCTTGTTCAACTGCTCGTTGACCGCACCGACAGCCTTGATGTCGGAGCGCAGGCCCTGGGCGATGGCGAAGCTCGCGCCGTCGTCCTGAGCCGAAGCCACCCGCATGCCGGTCGAGATCCGGTTCTGCACCTTGTCCAACATCTTGTTGGTGGCGTTCAGATTCTGCAGCGCGATCTGAGCGCCGATGTTGGTGTTAACGGAGTTCATGATGGCCATGGCGGTTTTCCTGTGCCGAGAGAGACCTTTCCCGCCTCTCTCAGCAACCGCCGTGCCAAGCCTTCAATAGATTGATATTTTTATGTTTTGACTGGAATCCCGTCGGGTGACGGCGGCAAGAACGACCCGGCCTGCCGGGCAGTTCCTGCCGGGTGCCGCTTCTTTCCGCCCTCAGCGGATCGCCGCGCAGAAGGACTCCATCCAGCCCAGCCCCTCCTCGGTGAGGCCGGCCGGCCGGTACTCCGCCGCCAGAGCGTCGTCGTAGCCGGCCGCCCGCAGGGCCGCCACGGCGCCGAGCAGGTCGACCTCGCCGCTGCCCGGCTCGTGACGGCCGGGCGCGTCGGCGAACTGCACGTGGCCGATGCGGCTCCCGGCCCGGGCGACGGCCTCGGTCAGCGAGGGCTCGGTGATGGCCATGTGGTAGAGGTCGAACTGCAGGCGCAGGTTGGGATGCGCCGCCCGCTCCAGTGCCTCGAGGCCGGCATCGAGCGAGTTCAGGAAGAAGCCGGGCACGTCGACCGGGTTGACCGGCTCGGCCTGCACCACCAGCCCGGCCTCGCCCAGGCGGTCGGCGGCCAGCCGCAGGTTCTCGGTCAGCGTCGCCCAGACCGTGTCCCGGGGCGCCTCGGCGGGCGGCTTGCCGGCCAGCACGTTGACCTTTCGGGCCCCCAGGCCGCGGGCGTAGTCGACGCAGGTCTCCACCGCCTTGCGGAAATCGCTCTCGCGACCGGGCAGGCTGGCCAGCCCGGCCTCCCCGGCGGCGGCGTCGCCACCCGGCACGTTGATCAGTACCACCTCCACGCCGGCCGCCTCGCGCGCCCGGCGCAACTCGTCCAGGGGATGGAGGTGCGGGAACTGGATCTCCACGGCGCCGAAACCCGCCGCCGCCGCCGCGGCGAAACGCTCCGCCATGGGACGCTCGGTGAAGAGCAACGAGAGATTGGCCGCCAGGAACATCACGCCGCTTCCTCCTGCCTTGTTCGCCTCCGGCCGCTTCCCGGCCGCGTCGCCATAGCAGGCGAGCGGCGCGGCCATTGCAAGGAGGAACCGCGCGGGGAAAACGCCGAGGCCGCGGCCGGTCGGCGGCTCAGAGGTCTTCCTGCAGCACCGAGATATGCAGGTCGTAGGAAACCTCGCCGTCCTCGTCGTCGCGATGCAGCACGCCGACGAACTCCTCGCCGGCGTAGACCTCCACCGGCGCGTTCGGCTTGCCGGGCGGATGGATGGCGATGCGGTCGGTGGCAAAGGTTCGGCGCAGGTAGCTCTGCACCTTCGCGATCTCGTTCGGCGTCATACGGCGGATCTCCCGCTTGATTGGACTGGCTGGCGAAAGCCTAGAAAGCCCGAGTCGGCCCGATCTGCCAAGTCCCTGTGTAGAATCTTGGGTGTCGAACCGCCGCCGGCAAGGGCATTCCGCCGCGCCGCCGCTACCGCCGTCGCCTTTCCCCCTTCCCGAAGCGGGAGGCCGCCGGTCAGGAGGCGCGCGCCTCCAGCTGCTCCGGGTAGTGTTCCAGGAAACTCGACACGGTCAGGGTCCGCTCGTCGTTCCAGCCGTAGATGGCCGGTTCCAGCTTGAGCAGGAAGCGCACGTGATCGATGCCGTAGGCGTCGGGTGCGACCCCCAGAACCTCGGCCGTGGCCACCACGCCTTCGCGCAGTGAGCTGCGGAAGCAGGCGCCGGTGCGCAGTTCGGCCGACCGGTCTTGCCTGCGGTTGAGTGCCTGTAGCCAGTTCACCGCTATGAACTCCGTAAAATCCGAGCGTTGCGATGCTTTTCCACACCGTCAAAACGACGGTGCAACGCCACATCTTTCATAATCGTTAACACGACGCAAGATTGTTATTGCGACGCGGCATCAACGACCGAGGCGGGCACGCAGTCGAGGCAGCGCTTCGGGCAGGTCTTCGGAGATCAATCCGGGCCCACAGGCGGTGCCGGCGGCACCCAGCAGCCAGGCCGCGGCGGCGGCCGCCTCGAAGGTGGGCAGGCCCTGGGCCAGCAGACCGAGCCCGAGTCCGGCCAGCACGTCGCCGCTGCCTGCCGTGGCCAGCCAGGGCGGCGCGTTCTCCACCAGGATCGCCCGCCCGTCGGGCGCCGCGATCGCCGTGTCCGAGCCCTTGAGCAGCAGCACCGCGCCGCTGCGCTCGGCCGCAGCGCGGGCACGCGCCAGGCGATCGCCCTCGAGATCGGGGAAGAGCCGGCGGAACTCGCCGTCGTGCGGCGTCAGCAGCGCCGGCGCGCGCAGCGCCGCGAAGAGCCGCCCGGGCTCCTCGGCGAAGGCGGTCAGCGCGCCGGCGTCGAGCAGGCAAGGCCGCCCGGCGGCGAGCAGCGTCTCCACCGCCTCCCGGGTCTCCGCGCCACCCTCCAGACCGGGCCCGACCAGCAGCGCGTTGTAGCGGGCATCCCGCAGCAGGCGCGCCAGCGACTCGGAATCGGCCCCCGGCCGGACGATCAGGCTGGGGGAGGCGAGCTGGTAGACGCTCAGCGCCTCCACCGGCGCGGCGAGGCTGACGAGGCCGGCGCCGACCCGCAGGGCGGCCCGCGCCGCCAGCCGCGCCGCGCCGGTCATGACGGCACCGCCGACCAGCAGCGCGTGGCCGAAGTGGTATTTGTGGCTCTCCGCCGTGCGCGGCCGCCAGGCCTGCAGCCAGAGCGCCGGATCGTCGCGCCAGAGGCTCGGACCGATGGTCTCCAGCACCGCCGCCGGGATGCCGATGTCGGCGACCAGAAGCTCGCCGCAGAGACGCCGGCCGGGCTGCAGCAGGTGCCCCGGCTTGGGGCGGAAGAAGGTGACGGTCAGGACCGCCGCGGCCACCACCTCGCCCAGCGGCGCGCCGCTGTCGCCCTGCAGGCCGCTCGGCACGTCCACCGCCACCAGCGGCAGCCCGGCCTCGGCGGCGGCGGTCAGCACCGCCGCCGCGGTGCCCTCCAGGGGGCGGGTGAGCCCTGCGCCGAAGAGCGCGTCGACCACCAGCCCGGCGCCCGGCAGCAGGCCGGTCGAGAGGGGCTCGACCGGCCCCTCCCAGCGCGCCGCGTGGTGGGCGGCGTCGCCGGCGAGGCGGGATCGCTCGCCGAGCAGCCCCAGCCGTACCGGCCAGCCGGCCGCGGCCAGCAGCCGCGCGACGACGAAGCCGTCGCCGCCGTTGTTGCCCGGGCCGCAGAGCACCACCACCGCGCCGCCGATGGCGGCGGGAGACCAGCGCGCCCGGATCGCCTCCGCCACCGCCCGGCCGGCCTTCTCCATCAGGGCGACGCCGGAAACACCGGCCTCGGCCGCCAGCCGGTCGGCGTGGTAGCACTGCTCCACCGTCAGCACGGCCAACTCGTCGGACGCATACATGGCTCTGTGGTAGCCGCAAAGCCGCGCGAACGGAAGCAGACGCAATGCCGCTTGCGGAGCCCGGCCGCTTCGCGTCACCCTTTCGACGGACCCGCGACAAGCGGGCGGACCCGGGGGAGACGCCGCGATGGCCACAGCGCCGCGCCAACGCATCGAGGCCTATCTCGAACGCCTCTACGGCTATGCGATCAGCCTCGCCGGCGACCGCGAGCAGGCCCGCGACCTGGTCCAGGACTGCGCGCTTCGCGCCCTCGGGGCGAGCCGCACGCCGGCCGACGAGAGCGCCTATCGGGCCTGGCTCTTCCGCATCCTGCGCAACGCCTTCGTCGACGGCCTGCGGCGGCAACGCCGGTCGATCGAGCAGCAGGCGCCCGAGGAAGAGGTCGTCGCCGTCGCCGAGGCATGCCCGGGCGACGGCGGCCTGATCGACAAGCTCACCGTCCGGCGCGGCCTGGCGGCGCTGTCGCCGGCACACCGGGAGATCATCGCCTTGATCGATCTGGCCGGATTCAGCTATGCGGAAGCAGCCGTGCTGCTCGACGTGGCGCCCGGCACGGTCATGAGCCGCCTTTCCCGCGCCCGTGCGGCGCTGCTGAACGCGATCGAGGAAGACAACGTGGTACCCCTGCGCCCACGCGAGGGACGCTCGGCCCGATGAACGGCAGGCAGCGCGACTCCCATCCTCCGGACTGGACGGAGCTGAACGCCTACGTCGACGGAGAGCTCGACGGCGAGGCCGCGGCCCGGGTCGCCGCGGCGGTCGCGGGCGACGGCCGGCTGGCGCGGCAGGTCGCCCGACTGGCGCGGCTGAAGTCAGCCGTACAGGCCAGCGGGGAGCCGGCGCCCGGGCCGTTGCTGCCGTCGGTCCGGCCGCGGCGACGCAGCGGCCTCGCCGCCTCCTTCCTTCTGCTCGCCCTGCTCGGCGGCGCCCTGGCGGTCGGACTGCAGCGGGACAGCGGCTCGACCGCGGGCACGGCGCCGGACGCCCTGGCCCGCGCCGAGGTGCTGCACGCCGACTGGCTGTCGGAGCCGCCCCGAACGGAACCGCCCGAAGCGGGACTGCTGCTCGCCTCGTTGCAGCGTTTCGGCCTGCCGGTGCAGATTCCCGACCTCTCCGACACCCGGCTGCGGGTCGCCCATGTCGCCCTGGTGGGCGAGGAAGGCGAGGTGCTGCATGTCGGCTACCACGGCACCCGCGGCTGCCGCGTCAGCCTACTCGCACTGCGCGACCGCGAGCTGCCCGAACGCCTGCGGCTGCTGCCGCGCCCCGGCGGCCTCGCCTATCTCTGGCGCGCCGGCCCCGTGAGCTACGTCCTGCTGGCCGACGGCATGGATCCGAAGCGCATGGAGGTCATCGCCGGCGCGATCGAGCAGGCGACGCGCCGCCTCGTCCCCATGCCGGCGGAGACCCGCACGGCCCTGGCCGAGAGCCGCGCCCACAGCCAGCCCTGCGTCGGATAGAGCCCGGTTCGCAAGGTCGTGTTCCGGTTCATGCGAAATTCGATAAGTCGAACTTCGCGATCGGGTCGCTCGGGAAATTTCGCGTGAAGGCTGTGTTGCGCGGAATAAACCGCACGCCACCGACGTTTCCTCCTTTTGGAAGTCCGCCCGCCCCGCACGCGGCGGACCGATAACGCGGGAGGAAGAGATGAGCCTGAAGAGTGAGCGCGGCATCCACGAACTCTATGCCGACGATCCGGAGCGCGCCGACTACCTGCTGTTCGGTCGCCGCAGCCACGCCGACCGGCGGGGCTTCCTGAAGGGCGCCGGTCTGGCCGCCATGGGCGCCGCACTGGGCGCCACCATCCCCTTCGCGCGCAACATGCCCGGCGGCGTCATTCCCGCAGCCCTGGCCGCCACGCCCGACGAGTTCGTGCTGCAGGGCAAGGAAGGGCTGATCGTCATGAACGACCGGCCGATCAATCTCGAGACGCCGCCGCGACTGCTCGATCCCGACATCACGCCGGTCGAGCACTTCTTCGTCCGCAACAACGGTCTCGTGCCCGAGGCCACCGACGATCCCGACGCCTGGGAACTGACGATCGACGGCGAGGTGGAGAACGAGCTGACCATCACGCTCGGCGAGCTGAAGAGCGACTTCGAGCAGGTCACCATGCAGGCGGTGATCGAGTGCGCCGGCAACGGCCGCGCCGCCTTCGAGCCGGCGCCGCGCGGCAACCAGTGGGTGATCGGCGCGGTCGGCAACGGCGAGTTCACCGGCGTGCGCCTGCGCGACGTGCTGGAGCGGGTCGGGGTGAAGTCGAGCGCGGTCTATACCGGCCACTACGGCGCCGACCCGCACCTGTCCATGGAGGAGGGTCGCCCGGCCATCAGCCGCGGCGTGCCGATCGAGAAGGCCCTGGACCCCAACACCCTGCTGATCTGGGGCATGAACGGCGGCGACCTGCCGCTGGCGCACGGCTACCCGCTGCGCATCCTGGTCCCCGGCTGGGTCGGCTCGGCCAACCAGAAGTGGCTCACCCGCATCTGGATCCGCGACCAGGAGCACGACGGCCCGGGCATGACCGGCCTCTCCTACCGTATGCCGCGCTATCCGGTGGAGCCGGGCGCCGAGGTGCCGCACGAGGACATGGAGGTGATGGAAACGCTGCGCATCAAGTCGGTCATCACCCTACCCGAGACCAACAGCGAGGTGCCGGCCGGCGACACGCTGCGGGTGCGCGGCCACGCCTGGTCCGGCGAGACCGACGTCGCCAACGTCCAGGTCTCGATGGACTACGGCATCACCTGGATGGACACCGACTTCAGCCCCTCGCCGAACAAGTACGCCTGGGCCACCTTCGAAGCCGACCTCTCCTTCCCGCAGGCCGGCTACTACGAGGTCTGGTCGCGCGCCACCGACTCCGAGGGCACCCCGCAGCCGATGGTGCTGGCGGGTTGGAACCCGCGCGGCTACGGCAACAACGTGGCGCACCGCATCGCGGTGAAGGCGGTCTGATGCGCCGCGTCGCGACGGCTGCCACGATCCTCGCCGTCGTACTGCTGCTCGGCCGGGGCCTCATGGCCCCGGCCGGCGCGCAGTGGGACCCCAGCGACGAATGGGAGGGCCTGCCCGAGGGCGAGGGACGCGAGGAGGTCTTCTACAACTGCATCGCCTGCCACTCGACCGCCATCGTCCAGCAGCAACGCCTCGACCGCCGCACCTGGGACGAGGTGCTGGTCTGGATGGTGGACGACATGGGCATGCCGGAAATGCCCGAGGACGAGCACGAACTGGTCCTCGACTACCTGGTGGAGCACTTCGGCCGCGACGTTCCCCGCTGAGGTCCCACTCGGCCTTCGCGGCTGCAGCGGCGAAGGCGGTCAGCCCTCGCGCTGCGCCGCGAGCGAGGCGCGGGCCGCCTCGCGCAGCAGCGAGACGTCGGCGTCGCGCAGGATCATGCGGTAGCCGCGCGCCTTGAGCTCGGCGAGCGAACGGTTGGGGCTGACGATGCCGCCCAGCGCCCGGCCGGCCCTGGCGCAGGCCTCCTCGACCCGCGTCACCATCGCGTCGACCTCCGGCGCATCGAGCCGGCCGAAGAAGCCGGCGTCGGCAGCCAGGTCGTTCGGGCCGACGAAGAGCAGGTCGACGCCCTCCACCGCGGCGATGGCCTCGACGTTCTCCACGGCGCGCACCGTCTCGATCTGGCAGATCACCAGGAGATCCTCCCGCTCGAAGCGCTCCAGGTAGCGCTCCAGCTCCAGGCCGTAGCGCGAGGCGCGCACGATCGAGGCGGCATAGCCCCGCTTGCCGCGCGGCGGGTAGCGGCAGGCGGCAACCGCGGCCGCGGCCTGCTCGGCGTCGTCGACCGAGGGCACCATCACCCCCTGCACGCCGGCGTCGAGGATGCGCTTGATAGCGACCGCGTCGTTGGAGGGAACGCGCGCCATGGGCCGGCAGTCCGTCCCCCGCATGGCCTGCATCAGGCCGATGGCCTCGCTCGGCGAGTGCGGCCCGTGCTCCATGTCGATCATGGCGCAGTCGTAGCCCACCCCGGCCAGGATCTCGGCCACCGCCGGCGCCCCCAGCTCCAGCCAGACGCCGTAGAGGATCTCGCCCGAGGCGATCCGCGCCTTGGGTCCGGCGGGCGATGCGGTCATGGGTTACTCCGTGCGTACCACGTTGCAGAAGATGTCGCCGCCCAGCGCCTGGATGCGCCGGCAGCCGGCGGCCGCCTCGTCGCGGCTCGCGTAGCCGGCGCCGACGACGCGCAGGAACTGCCGCCCGTCCGCCGTCACCGGCACGTAGATCACCGAGCGACCGCGGAGCTCGTCGGCATGGCGTCGGCTCGCCTCCGCCCAGAGTCGCTCGGCGCCCTCGCGGGTCTGCATCGAGCCGAGCCAGATGCCGAAGGGGCCGGAGGCCGCGGGCTCGGCAGTGGGGGCAGGCCCGGGAGCAGGCTCGGCCTCCGGCTCGGCGGCTTCCGGCACCTCCTGGGCGGCGACGGTCGCCGGCGGCTCCGCCTCCGCGGCGGCCTCGCCGGGCACCTCGGGCTGCTCTTCGCCGGCGGCCTCGGCCGCGGCGGCGGGCTCGATCTCGGGCGCGACCTCGGCGGCCTCCACCGCTTCCGGCGCGCTCTCTCCAATGGCATCCGGAGCGGCCTCTGGAGCCGCTGCCGAAGCCGCTTCCGGGGCCGCCTCCTCGGCCAGGGTCGGCGCTTCCTCCTCCGTCACCCTCTCCGGCTCGCCGGGCGCCGCGCCCTCGATGGCGCCGGGCCGGCCCGGTGTCTCGGGCTGCGGCGGCGCGGCCGGCGTCAGCGGCCGGCCCAGCGCACGCTGCGCCGCCTGCAGAGCCGCCGGCGAGGTCTCGTCGGCCTGGATCGCGCCCGGCGGCGCGCTCTCGGCAGCGGGCGCCTCGGGCTGGCGGGCGGCCTCGGGCTCGGGTGCGGCGGCGGGGCGGTCGGGGCGGGCCGGCGGCAACGGCGGGCTATCGCCGCTCGGCGCCTGCGGCGCCGGCTCCATCATCGCGGTCTGTGCCGGTGCCGGTGCCACCACCACCGGCGCGTCGCTGAGCGCCGTGCCACCGACCGAGGGTCCGGCCTCCGGCAGTGCCGGCGTCTCGTCGCGCGCGGGCGGTACGCTGACGGCCGGCGGCAGCTCCTCCCTCTCCGCCCGGCCGGCTTCGACCGAAGGCTGCGGCGCCTCGGCCATCGTCTCCACCGCCGTTTCCGGCTCGGCCTCCGGCTGCAGGGGCGTCGGCTCCACGCCGGCGGCATCGAGCTCGCCGATCGGGGTGGCGGCCGCGGCGTAGCCCCCGGCCCGGGCACGCTGATACCAGGTCAGTGCCAGCGCCTCGTCGCGCGGCAGGCCGATGCCCAGGCGATAGAGCTCGGCCAGGGCGAACTGTCCTTCCGGCAGGCCGTTGTCGGCGGCGCGGCGGAACCAGGCGACCGCCTCCTCCAGGCTCTGCGGCACACCGAGCCCCTCGTAGTGGGCCATGGCGAGGTTGTACTGCGCCTGGGGATGGCCGGAGGCGGCGGCCCGGCGCCAGAGTTCGGCGGCCGCGGCCGGGTCCCGCGCCACCCCGCGCCCCTCGGCGTAGAGCAGGGCGAGGTTGTTGCGGGCGTCGGTCGAGCCGGCGGCGGCGGCGCGGCGGTACCACTCGGCCGCGCGCTCGGGATCCGGCGCGAAGCCGGGTCCGCCGGCATCGTAGAGCTTGCCCAGGGCATAGAGGGAGAGACGGTCACCCAGCTCGGCCAGCGGCGTCCAGATCGCCTCGGCCCGCGCCGGCTCGCCGGCGTCGTAGGCGGCGCGCCCGGCCTCGAAATCCTCGGCGGCGGCCACGGCGGGACCGAGAGCCAGCGACAGCACGAGGAGGGCGGAGCGGAGCATCGGCACGCGATTCCCGGATGCGGAGAACGAGAACGCAAGGCTAGCCGCCGCCGCCCGCCGCAGCAAGCGAAGCCGGGAACCGGAAAAACCGAAGCGATGCGGGGAAATCTGCGGAGAGATTGGGGTGGCTGATGGGATTCGAACCCACGGCCTCCAGGACCACAACCTGGCGCTCTAACCGACTGAGCTACAGCCACCGTCGCGGCGGGCCAGGCTACCCCGGCCCGCGCGCGCCCTGATGTACTCCCCCGCCCCTACCCCGGTCAAGCACGGCCGAGAGGTCGAACCGCCCCGCCCCCCGGGGGCGCCGGGCTGGACGGCGGCGCCCCCGCGCCCCTAAAGTCGCGCGCCGCATCGGGGCTCCGAATCGCGGCCCCGACAACGAGACCACGGAAAACGCCCATGCTGCCGCTCGCCGCCGCCGTGTCCCGCCTGGGCACGGAGACCGCCTTCGAGGTCCTCGCCCGCGCCAAGGCGCTGGAGGCCAAGGGCCGCTCCGTCGTCAACCTCGGCATCGGCCAGCCGGACTTCCCGACCCCGCCGCATGTGGTGGAGGCCGCGGTCAAGGCGCTGCGCGACGGCCATCACGGCTACACCCCGGCCAACGGCATCCCGGAGCTGCGCCGGGCCGTGGCGGCGCGACTGGAGCGGCGCGCCGGCGTGCCGCTGGACCCCGACCGCGTCATCGTCGTGCCGGGCGGCAAGGTGACGATGTTCTTCGCCATCACGCTGTTCGGCGAGCCCGGCGCCGAGATCCTCTATCCCAACCCCGGCTTCCCGATCTACGAGTCGGTGATCCGCTATTCCGGCGCCACGCCGGTGCCGCTGCCGCTGCACGAGGACAAGGGCTTCGCCTTCTCCGCCGAGGAGGTGCTGGCGCGCATCACCGAGCGCACCCGCCTGATTATCCTCAACAGCCCGGCCAACCCCACCGGCGGCGTCGTCCCCAAGGCCGAGCTCGACCGCCTGGTCGAGGGGCTGGAAGCCTGGCCGCAGGTGGCGGTGATGTCGGACGAGATCTACGGCGAGATGCTCTACGACGGGCTGCAGCACGCCTCGCTGCTGGCCTACGAGTCCCTGCGCGACCGTCTGATCCTGCTCGACGGCTTCTCCAAGACCTACGCCATGACCGGCTGGCGGCTGGGCTACGGCTACTGGCCGAAGGAGCTGGTGGAGCCGGCCGTGCGCCTCGCCGTCAACTCCGTCTCCTGCGTCAACGCGCCGGCGCAGTGGGCCGGCATCGCCGCCCTGGAGGGGCCGCAGGACGCCGTCACCGAGATGGTCGCCGCCTTCGACCGCCGCCGCCGCGCGGTGGTCGCCGGCCTCAACGCCATCGAGGGCATCTCCTGCGTCACCCCCGGCGGCGCCTTCTACGCCTTTCCCAACATCACCGGCACCGGCCTGAAGGCCAAGGCGATGGAGACCGGCCTGCTGGAGGAGGCGGGCGTGGCCGCCATCGCCGGCACCTCCTTCGGCGCCGAGGGCGAGGGCTACCTGCGGATCTCCTACGCCAACTCCCTGGAGAACATCGAACTGGCGCTCGGCCGCATCGCCGACTGGCTGGCGACGAAGCGGGGGTAGGGCCTCCTGCCGGGAGCGACGGCGCTCCAGGCGACCCGCAATCCCTCGCTGCCCCCGCGATGATGGGCAGGAAAGGTCACTTCGGCCGTGGCCGAAGCATCGGCCCGCTGCGCCCGCTAGCCTCACCGCACCGAGAGGACAGCCGGAGCACCGCCATGATCACCTGCTTCATCCGCTACGAGATCGACCCCTTCAAGCGGGAGGCCTTCGAGGCCTACGCCCGCACCTGGGGCCGGACGATCCCGCGCTGCGGCGCCGAGCTGATCGGCTACTTCGCCCCGCACGAAGGTTCCAGCACGCTGGCCTATGGCGTCTATTCCCTGCCCAGCCTGGCCGACTACGAGGCCTACCGCGCCCGACTCGCCGCCGACCCTCTGGGCCGTGCCAACTACGACTTCGCCCGGCGCGAGCAGTTCATCCGCCGCGAGGACCGCTGCTTCCTGCGCCTCGCTTCGGCACCGCACCTGGAGCGGGGCTAGGGGTCGAGTTCGGCGACCGGATCGCGGCTCACCGGTCGCCAGCCCAGTTCGCGGCGGGCCTTGGCCGCGCTCATCCGCTGGTCCAGGGCGAAGCCGCGCGCCCAGTCGCCGAGCCGCGCCGCCGCCGCCTCGGCCGGCTCCACCCGCAGCCGGCAGCCCGGCGGCCCGAAGCGCCGGGCGACGGCCGCGGCCAGGTCACCGACCCGCCGGCCGGCGATGCCGGCGGCGTTGTAGCTCTCCCCCACGCGTCCGCGCGCAAGGGCGAGGGCGTAGAGGCGCCCCAGGTCCCCGGCCTCGACCAGCGGCCAGCGCAGGTCGGCACCGCCGATCACCCGCACCGCACCGCCTTCGCGGGCGTCCTCGACGAAGGGGCGCAGGACGCCGCCGCGGCGGTCGTAGACCAGGGCCGGATGCACCGCCAGGCCCGCAACCTCGCCACCCGCCAGCACGCGCCGGAGGTTCGGCACCATCCAGTCGAAGGCCGGCAGGGGGTCGAAGGGGCTCACCTCGCCGGCCGCCACGCCGCCGGTCGCCCCGTAGAGCCAGCAGCCGCCGGTGTAGAGGAAGCGCACCGGTCGGGACTGCCGCGCGAGCCGGGGCAGCAGGCGGTCGAGCATGCGCGTCTCCACCGACCCCATCTCGTCGGAGAAGTCTGCCGCCGCCTGGATCACCGCGTCCACCTCGGGCAGCGCGCCCAGCCAGCCCTCGGGATCGCGCAGGTCGCCGGGCAGGGCCTCGGCCCCGGCGGCGCGCAGGCCCGCGGCCGAGGCCTCGGAGCGCGCCAGCCCCAGGACGTCATGGCCCGACGCCAGCAGCGCCCGGACCACGGCGGCACCGATCTGGCCGGTTCCGCCGAGGACGAAAATACGCAATGCTCGCCTCCCCTCGCGCTTCGCAGGACGAGCCGAGGGGATAGGACCTCGAGTGCACTCGAGGTCAAGCACCTCCCGACGAGACAGCCGACGATGCCCGACGCCATCTACACCGACCCGCGCCTGGCCGCGCTCTACGACGTCCTGAACCCGCCCGCCGACGACACCCGCTTCTATCTCGGGCTGGCAGGCGCGGCGCCGCGGCGCGTGCTGGACATGGGCTGCGGCACCGGCCAGCTCGCCCTGGCCATGGCCGCGGCGGGCCACGAGGTCAGCGGCGCCGATCCGGCGCCGGCCATGCTGGCGGTGGCGCGCCGCAAGCCGAGCGGCGAGGCGGTCGACTGGATCGAGGCGACGGCCGCCGAGCTGTCGCTGACGCGGCGCTTCGACCTGATCGTCATGACCGGCCACGCCTTCCAGGTCTTCTTGGACGAGGAGGCGATCCTGGCGGCACTGACCAACCTCCGCCGCCACCTCGCGCCCGGCGGCCGCCTCGCCTTCGAGACCCGCAACCCTGCGGCGCGCGAATGGGAGGACTGGACCGAGACGGCCGGGGCCGAGACGGCCGAGGTCGAGGGGCTCGGCCGGGTCGAGGTCCGCTGGCAGGTGACCGAGACCGCCCTGCCGCTGGTCACCTTCGAGACGCGCTTCCGCTTCGCCGACGGCGAGCGCCTGGCCGTGCCCTCGACGCTGCGCTTCGTCACCCAGCCGGAACTGGCCGCCCTGCTCGCCGCCGCCGGCTTCGCCGAGGTCGCCTGGCACGGCGACTGGGACGGCGGCCCGCTGCGGCCCGACAGCCGCGAGATCATCGCCGTCGCCGGGTAGCTCAGCCGCCCAGCAGCCACTGCAGTCCGAGCCAGGCGCCGCCCCAGAAGAGGGCGATGACGGCGAGGCCGAGCAGGCCCAGCAGGATCCCGCCCAGCACCACCAGCCCGTCGCGCTCGACCAGGCCCAGCGCCGTCAGCGCGATGGCGGCGGCCGGCCCGGAGTTGGTCATGGGCAGCGGCACCATCAGCGCCAGCGCCAGCAGCAGCAGCCAGAGCGCCAGCAGCACCGCGGCCGGCCCCTCGAAGAGCCAGCGCTGCCGCTCGCGGCACAGCCCCTCCAGGCGCTGCAGCCAGGGCCGCGCCCGCAGCAGCGCCCGCTCCAGCCGCGCCGCCGCCAGGCCGCGGCGCGCCACCGCGCCCGGCAGCCAGGGGCGCGGGCGGCGCAGCGCCATCTGCAGCGCCAGCAGGGCGATGGCCAGGCCGAAGACCGAGGGCACCCCCGGCGGCAGCACCGGGATCCAGGCCGGCAGGGCCAGCGCCAGCAGCAGCAGGCCGAAGGAGCGCCCGCCCAGCCCGGCGGCGATCTCGCCCAGGGTCAGGCGCCCGCCCCGGCGGGAACGGGCCAGGGCCAGCAGCAGGGCCGAGGCCCCCTCCCCCCTCGCCTCTTCGGTCATTCTCACCCTCGCGCCGCTGGATCGTGCCTCCACTCCGAGGCATCATCCCGGCTCTCCGCCGTCGCCCGCAGGATAGCAGCGGCGGCCGGGGCCAGCCTGCCGAAAGGCCAATCCAGAGGAAGGAAACCCGCCGGATGCTCTTCGACCTGCGCACCTACGTCTGCCGCCCGGGCACCATCAAGCAGCAGCTGGAACTCTACGAGAAGCACGGCTTCGCGGCGCAGCGCCGCCACCTCGGCGAGCCGCTCTTCTATGCCGTCACCGAGACCGGCCCGCAGAACAGCTACGTCCACATCTGGGCCTACAAGGACGCCGCCGACCGCGCCGCGCGCCGCGCCGCCATGGAAGCCGACCCCGAGTGGATCGCCTTCCGCAAGCTGAGCGCCGAGGCCGGCAACCTGGTCTCGCAGGAGAACCGCCTGATGACCGCGACCTCCTTCTACAGCGCCGGCGGCGCCATCGAGACGCTGAAGCGCTTCGGCTGAGGGCACGGGCTGCTCCCCGCCCCCCGCTGGCCCGGGCCGCCGGCCGTTGCTATAAGTGCGCGAACGGCCGGGGCGGCCGGGGCGGCTGTCGTCAAACCGCAACAGAGCTCTGCTAGCGATGGCGGCCGGAGCGGTGGCGATCGCCTCTGCCGCCGCCCGAGTCCGTCCACGCATCCCCGGGAGCCTTCCGCCATGAAGACCCTGCTGCTCGCCGGCGCCGCGGCGCTGACCCTCGCCACCGCCGGCGGCCCCGCCCTCGCCCAGTCCGGGCCGCTGGTGATCTACACCTCCACGCCGACCGAGCAGATGGACCAGCTGGTCGCGGCCTTCAACGAGAGCCACCCGGAGATCGCGGTCGACTACTTCCGCTCCGGCACCACCGAGGTGATCAACCGCCTGCAGGCCGAGTTCGCCGCCGGCGACCCGCAGCCCGACGTCCTGCTGATCGCCGACAGCGTGGTGATGACGGCGCTGAAGCAGGAGGATCGCCTGCAGGCCTATCCCGAGGCCCCGGTCGAAGGCCTCGACCCCTCGCTCTACGACGCCGAGATGACCTGGTTCGGCACCAAGCTCATCACCACCGGCATCCTGTACAACACCGAGATCGTGACGAGCCCGCCGAGCGGCTGGGCCGATCTGCTGGCGCCCGAGGCCGCCGCCGCGACCACCATGCCGAGCCCGCTCTACTCCGGCGCCGCGGCGATCCACGTGGGCACGCTGGTGGCGCAGCCGGAACTGGGCTGGGACTACTACGAGACCCTGGCCGACAACGGCGCCGTGGCCGGGCGCGGCAACGGCGGCGTGCTCGACGCCGTGGCCCGCGGCGAGAAGGCCTACGGCATCATCGTCGATTTCATGCCGCTGAACGCCAAGGCGGCGGGCTCGCCGGTGGACTTCGTCTTCCCGGCCGAGGGCTCCACCGCGGTCACCGAGCCCGTTGCGATCCTCGCCACCGCGCGCAATCCGGAGGCCGCCCGGGCCTTCGTCGACTGGCAGCTCTCCGAGGCGGGCCAGCGCTTCGCCGCGGTCCAGGGCTACCTGCCGCTGCGGTCCGAGGTGGCGCCGCCCGCGACCTTCCCCGAAATCGGCGCGCTGCAGCTCCTCTCCGCCGATCCGGCCGGGCTGCTGGCCGACGACGAGGCCATGAAGCGCCGCTTCGCCGACCTCTTCGGCGGCTGAGCCGACAGGCCGAGCGGACAGGGGGCGGGGCGCGCCGACCGATGGTCGCGATCGAAGGCAGCCTGCCGGCGCGCCACCTGCCCCGCTTCCGCTTCGACGGCGAGCTGCTCCTGCTGCTGCTCGCCGGGGCCTATGTCCTCTTCCTCTGCCTGCTGCCGCTGCTGCGGCTCTTCGCCGAGGCCTTCCTGGCCGGCGACGGTCTCGGCACCGCCTTCGTCGCCGAGGTCTGGAGCAGCCGGGCGGCGCAGCGCGCCACCTGGAACACGCTGGAGGCCAGCCTCGGCGCCACCCTGGTCTCGTTGCTGCTCGGCGGCGCCATGGCGCTGCTGCTGGGGCTGACCGACCTGCGCGGCAAGACGGTCCTGGTCTTCCTGCTGCTGCTGCCGCTGCTGATCCCGCCGCAGATCTCGGCGCTGGCGTGGCTGGAGCTGATCGGGCCGCAGAGCCCGCTGCGCGCGCTGCTCGGCCTGGGCGGCACGCCCGGCACCGGCAACCCGCTCTACGGCCGCGAGGGCATCGTGCTGGTCATGGGCATCGAGCACGCGCCGCTTGTCTTCCTGGCCCTGCGCGCCGGCCTGCGCGCCCTGCCCCGCGACCTGGCGGAGGCGGCCCGCGCCGCCGGCGCCCGGCCGCCGCGCGTGCTGCTCGGCGTGGTGCTGCCGCTGCTGGCGCCGGCGATCCTGGCCGGCGCGGCACTGGCCTTCGTCTCCGCCATCGGCAACTTCGGCGTGCCGGCGCTGCTCGGCATCCCCGGCCGCTATCCCATGCTGACCACGCTGATCTACCAGCGCCTCAACGGCTTCGGCCCCTCGGTGCTGGGCGAGGTCGCGGCGCTGGCGCTGATCCTGGCGCTGCTGGCCGCGGCCGGCCTGGCGCTGCAGGCCCTGGCGCTGCGCCGCGCCCCGCGCGGCTTCGACCGCAGCGGCGGCCTGCTGGGCGCCGCCTTCTCCCTCGGCCGCCGCCGCCCAGCGGTGGAGGCCGCGGTCTGGACCCTCATGACGGTGATCGCCGTCCTGCCGCTGCTGGCCCTGGCCTCGGCCGCGCTGGTACCGGCGGTCGGCGTGCGGCTGAGCTGGGAGAGCGCGACCCTGCGCAACCTCACCTACGTCCTGACCGAGCTGGCGACGACGCGGCGCGCCTTCCTCAACTCCACCCTGCTGGCCGGCGGCGCGGCGCTGGCGACGGCGGCGGTCGCCCTGCCGCTGGCCTGGCTGCTGGTCAGCCGCCGCTCGCGCGCCGCACGCGGCCTCGACCTGCTGGCCGACGCGCCCTACGCCCTGCCGGGCATCGTGCTGTCGATCGCCTTCATCCTGGTGCTGCTGCCGCCGCTGCCGCTCCTCGGCGTCAGCCTCTACAACACGCTGTGGATCCTGCTGCTCGCCTACATGGCGCGCTTCCTGGCACTCAGCCTGCGCCCGGCGGTTTCCGGCCTGCAGCAGCTGGAGCCGGCGCTGGAGGAGGCAGCCCAGGCCGCCGGGGCCGGGCCGCTGCACCGCCTGCGCACGGTGGTGCTGCCGCTGGTGGCACCCGCCATCGGCGCCGGCGCGCTGCTGGTCTTCCTCGCCGCCTTCAGCGAGCTGACGGTCTCGGCCCTGCTCTGGTCGCGCGGCAACGAGACGGTCGGCGTGGTGGTCTTCAGCCTCTACGACGAGGGCAACTCCACCGCCGCGGCGGCGGTGGCGCTGCTGACCCTGGTCTTCATCCTGGCCGTCGCAGGGCTCGCCGGCCTCTGCGCCCGCCGCCTGCCGCGCGGGGTGCTGCCGTGGCAGGCGTGAGCCTCACCGGCGTCGGCAAGCGCTTCGGCCCGGTGACGGCGGTCGAGGCGCTGGACCTGGAGATCCGCGAGGGCGAGTTCCTGACCCTGCTCGGCCCCTCGGGCTGCGGCAAGACCACGGTGCTGCGCCTGCTGGCCGGCTTCGAGCCGGTCGACGGCGGCGCGCTGCGCTTCGACGGCCGGCTGGTCTCGGGCGAGGGCACCCACCTGCCGCCGGAGGAGCGGCGGGTCGGGATGGTCTTCCAGTCCTACGCCCTCTGGCCCCACCTCGACGTCGCCGGCAACGTGGCCTATGCGCTGAAACTGCAGGGCCTGGGCCGTGCCGAGCGCGGCCGCCGGGTGGAAGAGGCGCTGGCCGTCGTCGGGCTCGGGGGCTACGGTGGCCGGCGCGTCTCCGAGCTCTCGGGCGGCCAGCGCCAGCGCGTGGCGCTGGCCCGCTGCCTCGCCATGCGCCCGGCGTTGGTGCTGCTGGACGAGCCGCTGGCGAATCTCGACCCGCACCTGCGCGAGACCATGGTGCAGGAGTTCCGCCGCTTCCACGCCGCCACCAGCGCCACCACGGTCTACGTCACCCACGACCAGGCCGAGGCCATGGCGCTGGCCGACCGCGTCGCCGTGCTGGACGCCGGCCGCCTGCAGCAGGTGGCACCGCCGCGCCTGCTCTACGCCGAGCCGGCGACGCCCATGGTGGCGCGCTTCGTCGGCCGCGGCCGGCTGGTCCCGGTCGAGGTGCAGGGGGAGGTCGACGCCGGCCGCTGCCGCGCCCGCCTCTGGGGCCTGGACGTCACCCTCCGCTGTCCGCCGGCCACGCCCTCCGGCCCCGCCACCGCCTGCCTGCGCGCCGCCGACCTCCGTCCCGCCGCACCCGAAGAGCCCGCCCTGGAGACCCGCGTCGCCGCCGCTCTCTTCCAGGGCGAGACCTCCCTCCTCACCCTCCGGCCCCTCGCCGATCCCGACTGCGCGCTGCAGACGAAGCTGCCCGGCGCCGCGCCGGCCGAGGGCGAGATCCTGCGCGTGGCCGTGGCGGACGGCTGGGTGCTGCCGCGCGGGTGAGCGGGCGGGTCTCCGCGACGCCGCGGAGACCCGACCAACGCCCTGACCCCCCAATCACAGGGCAGGCTCGAGATCCGTCCGGCCGAAGTCGTTTCCGACGAAGAGCAGGGGCGCCTTCAGCACCTTGGCCAGGGCATAGGAGAAGCAATCGCCGAAGTTCAGGCCTGCCGCCCCGAAGCCGCGCCCGTGCAGGAGGCGCGCCTGCATGGCGATGCGCATCTGCATCTCGTCCACCGGGTGGACGCGCACGCCGAGTTCCCGGAGGAAAGCGTCGAGGACCGCCGGAGCCTGCCCGGGATCTTCGCGCAGGCGGCCGCCGATCACCGTGCCGGTCTCCACGTAGGACACAACCGAGAGGCGGCGCTCTTCGGCTGCCGCCAAGCACGCCACCAGAGCCTTGGCCGGCGGCTCGTCGAAGAGGATGGCGATCAGCGCCGAGCTGTCGACCGCGATCACCGGCCCCGCCCGGCGATGAGCGGATCGTCGGAAGCCGCGTCCCACTCCTCCCGGCTCACCGGCCGCCTGTCGAGCAGTGGACCTACCCGCGCGACGAAGGCCTCGACCCGCGCCGGCAGGTCGGCCGCCCGCGCTCGGCGTTCCCGCTCTAGCCGCTCGGCGAGCGAGCGGGTCACGGCTTCCGTCATAGTCTCTCCCGTCAGCTGCGCGAGTTCGCGCGCCAGCCGGTCGGCCTTTTCCGTCTTGATGCTGAGAGCCATCACGTCGCCCTCTTTCTAGATCGGCCTTCTAGATAGCATGATTCATCACCTTTGGCGAGCGTGCCGCCACCACGCCCCGCACCCGCAGCCCCTCGGGGTCGTAGAGGGGGCGCAGCGAGGCGGTGGCGGGGAGGCGCTCGCCGGCGACTTCGATCTCGTAGCGGCCGGCGCGCACGAAGGCGGCGTCGGCGGAGCCCTCGGGGTTGGTGACGTAGCCCAGGCCGAGCGGCTTGCCGATCGTGTGGCCGAACATGCCGGAGGTGATGCGGCCCACCAGCGCGCCGTCGCGCCAGATCGGCTCGTTATGGTAGAGCAGCGCGTCGCCGGCCTCCAGGGCGAAGAGGACCAGGCGCCGCTGCGGCCCTGCCCCCTCGCGCAGGCGCAGCAGCGCCTCGCGGCCGAGGAAGCCGCCCGGCTTGTCCCAGGCGACGGCGAAGCCCAGGCCCGCCTCCAGCGGGTTGTCCTCGTCGGTGATGTCGTGTCCCCAGTGGCGGTAGCCCTTCTCCAGCCGCAGGGAGTTGAGCGCATGGTAGCCGGCATGCGCCAGCCCGAGATCGGCACCCTCGGCCAGCAACGCGTCGTAGAGCGACTGCGCGAACTCGGTCGGGACATAGAGCTCCCAGCCCAGCTCGCCCACGTAGGTGATGCGGCTGGCCCGCACCCTGGCATAGGCCAGCTCGATCACCCGCGAGCTGCCGAAGGGGAAGGCCTCGTTGGAGAGGTCGGCATCGGTCAGCCGCGCCAGGATCTCCCGCGAGCGCGGCCCCATGAGGCTGAGCACGGCCTGGGCGGAGGTCACGTCCACCGCCGCGGCGCGCGCCTCGGCCGGGATCCGGCGGGTCAGCCAGGCGAGGTCGCGCACCGCCGTGGCCGCCGCCGTCACCACCAGGTAGCGGTCCTCGGCCTCGCGGGTGACCGTCAGGTCGGCCTCGATGCCGCCGCGCTCGTTCAGCCACTGGGTGTAGACGATGCGGCCCGGCGGGACCGCCACCTCGTTGGCGCAGATCCGGTTCAGCACCGCCTCGGCGTCGGGCCCCTGGACCGCGAACTTGGCGAAGGAGGAGAGGTCGAAGAGCCCGGCCGCCTCGCGCACCGCCCGGTGCTCCGCGGCCGAGTGCTCGAACCAGTTCTGCCGGCCGTAGCTGTAGGCATAGACCGGCTCGACGCCGGGCGGCGCGAACCAGTTGGCCCGCTCCCAGCCCGCCGCCTCGCCGAAGCAGGCGCCGGCCGCGGCCAGGCGGTCGTGCAGCACCGACTTGCGCACGCCGCGCGCCGTCTCCGGCTGGCGGAAGGGCCAGTGCATGGCATAGAGCAGGCCCAGGGTCTCCACCGTGCGGTCGCGCAGGTAGCGGCGGTTGCTCTGGAAGGGCTGCAGGCGGCGGATGTCCACGTCCCAGAGGTCCATGGGCGGATGGCCGTCGAGGATCCAGTCCGCCAGCACCCTGCCCGCCCCGCCGGCCGACTGGATGCCGATGGAGTTGAAGCCGGCGGCGACGTAGAGGCCGCGCACCTCCGGCGTCTCGCCCAGCAGATAGCGGTCGTCGGGGGTGAAGCTCTCCGGCCCGTTGAAGAAGAGCTGCACCCCGGTCTCGCCCAGCCGCGGCACGCGGTGCACGGCGGCCTCGATCAGCGGCTCGATGTGCTCCAGATCCTCGGGCAGCGGGTCGAAGCAGAAGCTCTCGGGAATGCCCTCGAGGCCCCAGGGCTTGGCCACCGGTTCGAACCAGCCGGCCAGCAGCTTGCCGGCGTCCTCCTTGAAATAGGTGCAGGCGTCGGGGTCGCGCAGCACCGGCAGGCCGGGCGCCAGGCCCTGCATCGGCTCGGTGACGACGTAGAAGTGCTCGGCCGCCTGCAGCGGCACCGAGGCGCCGGCCAGCGCCCCCAGCTCCCGGCCCCACATGCCGGCGCAGTTGACGACGACCTCGGCGGCGACCGGCCCCTGCTCGGTCGTCACGCCGACGGCGCGGCCGCCCTTCACCTCGATGCCGGTGACCTTCACGCCCTCCAGGATGCGCGCACCCGCGGCCCGCGCACCCTTGGCCAGCGCCAGGGTGGTATCGATGGGGTTGGTCTGGCCGTCCTTGGGCAGGAAGACGCCGCCCACCAGGTCCCCGGCTTCCATCAGGGGCCAGAGCGCCGCCGCCTCGCCCGGCCCCAGCACCTCGACCTCCAGGCCGAAGCAGCGCGCCATGGAGGCGCCGCGCCGCAGCTCCTCGAAGCGCGCCGCCGTGCTCGCCACGGCCAGCGAGCCGGTCTGGCGGAAGCCGGTAGCCTGGCCGGTCTCGGCCTCCAGCGACTCGTAGAGGCCGGTGGTGTACTGCGCCAGGCGGGTCAGGTTGTGGGTGGCGCGCAGCTGGCCGACCAGGCCGGCGGCGTGCCAGGTGGTGCCGCAGGTGAGCTGCCGGCGCTCCAGCAGCAGCACGTCGGCGCAGCCGCGCCGGGTCAGGTGATAGGCCAGGCTGCAGCCGACGATGCCGCCGCCGACGATCACCACCCGGGCATGGGACGGAAGCGTGGCGCTCACCCTCGCTGCGCTCCCAGGAAGGTCTGCAGCGCAGCGTAGTAGGCCTCCGGCTCCTCGTAGAAGGGCATGTGCGAGGAATTGGGGAAGACCCGCACCCGGGCGTCCGGCAGGGCATGGCGCATCTGCGCCGCGCAGGCCGGCGTGAACTCGTCGTGCTGGCCGACCACGATCAGCACCGGGCAGGCGATGCGCTGCAGCTCGGCGACGCGGTTCCAGTCCTTGAGGTTGCCGGTATAGAGGAACTCGTTGGGGCCCTGCATGGTGCCGTAGATCGGCATCTGCCAGTCGGCCAGGGAGCGCTGCAGCGGCGCCGGCCAGTTGGCCAGGCGGCAGACGTGGCGGTGGTTCAGCAGGGTGATCGCCGCCTGGTACTCGGGATGCTCCAGGCTGCCCTCGGCCTCGTGGCGCTGCATCATGGCCACGGTCTCCGGCCCCAGCGCGGCGCGCAGGCGGTTCAGCTCGGCGATGGCGAAGGGCATGTCGGCGCAGGTGTCGGCCAGCACCAGCGACTTGAGCTTGCCCGGGTGGGTGATGCCGTACTCGATGGAGAGCCAGCCGCCCCAGGAGTGGCCCAGCAGGTGGATGCGCCCCAGGCCCAGGGCTTCGCGCACCGCCTCCACCTCCTCGACGTAGCGGCCGATGGTCCAGAGCGCGGGGTCCGTCGGCCGGTCGGAGCGGCCGGTGCCGAGCTGGTCGTAGGTGACCACGCGCCAGCCCTCGCGGGCCAGCGGCACGTGCGGCTCGCGCAGGTAGTCGCAGGCCAGGCCCGGGCCGCCGTTCAGCAGGAAGAGCACCTCCTCGCCGCTGCCGAAGGAATAGGTCGTCACGCTGTGGCCGCCGGGGAGCGTCACCTCACGCGTCTCGTCCGCCGCCCGCTCGTCCCACCGCCAGATCATGCCGTCCCTCCACCCGTGACCGGCGGCCAGCATAGCCGCAAGAGGACGGGCGGCGGAAGGAGCGGCGGTCAGGCCGCGTCGGTCAGCGCACGCGCGCGGTCGATGCGTGCGCGCTGCCGGGGCGAGTTCAGCGCTTGCCAGAGGTCGTTCCGCCGCTGGACGTTGAGCCAGAACTCGGGGCTGTTGCCGAAGACGCGGGCCAGGATCAGCGCCGTGGCGGCCGTAACGGTGCGCCGGTCGTTGCAGAGTTCGTTGACGTGCTTGCGCGGCACCCCCATCGCCTCCGCCAAGGCCCCCTGCGTGAGGCCCAGGGGGCCGAGAAACTCCTCCACCAGAATCTCGCCGACCGTGGCGGGCTTGCGTTCGGTCATCAGCATCGCAGTGTCACCGATAGCTGTGGTCGTCCAGATAGAGATCACTCGCTTCGCCGCGCGCCGGGTTCCAACGAAACACCAGGCGCCACCGGCGGTTGACCCGGATCGAGCACCAGCCTGCCATCCCACCTTTCAGCTTCTCGAAGTGGTTGCTCGGCGGCACGCGCAGGTCCTGATCGCTGACGGCATCGTCGATCATCTGGAGCTTGCGGAACAGCCGCCCCTCGATGTCGGCCNGAATTCTCTTNCTGCGACTGTCCCGGACGAAGAAGGCTTCGAGCCAAGCGTCTCGAAATCCGGCGATCATCGCGGAACCTCGCCATCATCTGGCCCATTGTACCGCTCTATGGGGCAAGCCGCCAGCGGCTTCTTCCATGTCGCTCCCGCTACGGCCGGCGTCGCTCGCCGTCCTGCGTTCCGTCCGTGGCCCTGCGAAGGTGCCGCCGGCCGCGGGTCGCCGGCGGCAGAGTCTCGCCTGGTCGCAAGGAGTAGGAAGCGATGAAGTCCCATGCCCGTGTGGTGGTGATCGGCGGCGGTGCCGTCGGCGTGTCCACGCTCTATCACCTGGCGAAGCTCGGCTGGTCCGACGCGGTGCTGCTGGAGCGCACCGAGCTGACCGCCGGCTCCACCTGGCACGCCGCCGGCCTGCTGCCGCTCTTCAACATGAGCTACGGCGTGGGACAGATCCACAAGTACTCGGTCGACCTCTACAAGACGCTGGAGGCGGAGACCGGCCAGAACGTCTCCTTCCACGTCACCGGCAACCTGCGCCTAGCGACCAACCAGGAGCGCATGGACGAGTACAAGAAGTACTGCGGCACGGCCAACACCATCGGCGTGCCCTTCGAGCTGATCGGCCCGCAGGAGGTCAAGGAGCTCTGGCCCCTGGCCGAGATCGAGGGCATCGTCGGGGCCCTCTACCACCCCCAGGACGGCCACATCGCCCCGGCCGACCTGACCAACGCGCTGGCGATCGGCGCGCGCGCCCGCGGCGCCGAGATCTACCGCCAGACCCCGGTCACGGCGGCGGCTCAGAAGCCGAACGGCGAGTGGGTCCTGACCACGCCAAAGGGCGAGATCACCTGCGAGCACGTGGTCTGCGCCACCGGCAACTACGCACGCCAGACCGGCGTCCTCTTCGGCCTCGACGTGCCGGCGATCCCGGTCGAGCACCAGTACATCGTCACCGAGGCCCACCCGGCGCTGATCGAGCGGCAGAAGCAGGGCCTGCCGGAGATGCCGGTGCTGCGCGAGAGCGACGAGTCCTACTACATGCGCGAGGAGCGCCAGGGCCTGATCCTCGGCCCCTACGAGAAGGGTGCGCCGGCCTGCTTCGTCGACGGCGTGCCCGACTCCTTCGGCCAGGACCTCTTCCCCGGCGACCTGGAGCGGCTGATGCCGCACGTGGAGGCCGCCATCCGCCGCGTGCCGATCTTCGAGGAGGTCGGCATCAAGGACATCATCAACGGCCCGATCTCCTACACCCCCGACGGCAGCCCGCTGATCGGCCCGGCCTGGGGGGCGAGGAACCTCTGGCTGAACGAGGGCCATTCCTTCGGCATCACCGCGGCCGGCGGCTCCGGCCGCTTCCTCGCCGAGTGGATCGTCGGCGGCGAGCCCTCCATCGACCTGATCGACGTCGACCCGCGCCGCTTCGGCGCCTACGCCAACAAGCGCTACGTCAAGCTGAAGAACGAGGAGACCTACGAGCACGTCTTCGTCATCCACTATCCCGACGAGGAGCGCCCTGCGGCGCGGCCGGTCAAGACCGTGCCGGTGCACGACGAGCTGGACGCCGCCGGCGCCGTCTGGGGCCAGCGCTACGGCTGGGAGCGGCCGAACTGGTTCGCGCCCGAGGGCACGGAGCGCAAGGACGTCTGGTCCTTCCGCCGCAGCAACTACTTCGAGCCGGTCGGCCGCGAGGCCAAGCGGCTGCGCGAGAAGGTCGGCCTGATCGAGCTCTCGCCCTTCTCCAAGTTCGAGGTATCCGGCCCCGGCGCCGAGGCCTGGCTGGACCGCCTGGTGGCCAACACCATACCCAAGAAGATCGGCCGCATGACCCTGGCCCACGCCCTGACCGACAGGGGCGGGGTGCGCAGCGAGTTCACCATCACCCGCCTGGGCCCGGAGCGCTTCTACCTGATCTCCTCCGGCGCCGCCGAGCGCTTCGACTGGGACTATCTCTGGAAGAACCTGCCGGCCGACGGCACGGTGCGCCTGGAGAACGTCACCGCCAGCCGCGGCGTCTTCGTGCTGGCCGGCCCCGACGCCCGCAAGGTGCTGCAGCCGCTGACCGACGCCGACCTCTCCAACACCGCCTTCCCCTGGCTGACGACCCAGACCATCGACGTCGGCCTGGCCAGCGACGTGCGGGCGCTGCGCGTCAACTTCGTCGGCGAGCTGGGCTGGGAGCTGCACCACCCGATCGAGTACAGCCGCCACATCTACCGGGAGCTGATGCGCGCCGGTCAGGACTACGACATCGGCCTGGTGGGCATGCGGGCCATGGACGTGCTGCGCATCGAGAAGTCCTACCGCATGTGGGCCAAGGACCTGACCCGGGAGTACAGCGCGCTGGAGGCCGGCCTCGATCGCTTCGTGCGGCTCAACAAGGGCGAGTTCCGCGGCCGCGACGCCCTGGTGCGCCAGCAGCAGGAGGGCGTGCCGCAGCGCTTCGTCACCCTGGAGGTCTTCCCCGAGGCGCGCGGCGGCCGCCCGCTCGCCGACGCCGGCGGCAACGAGCCGATCTACCGGAACGGCGGCATGGTCGGCCGCGCCACCTCCGGCATCTACGGCCACAACTGCGGCAAGTCCCTGGCGCTGGCCTACGTCCAGCCCGAGGCCGCCGAGCCGGGCACGGAGCTGGAGATCGTCATCCTGCAGGAACGCTTCCGCGCCGTCGTGGTGCCGGAGAGCCCCTGGGACCCGGAGAACGAGCGCCTGCGGGCCTGAGCAAAGAGCCCCGCCGAACCGCCCCCCCGTCATCCTGAGCGAAAGCGAAGGATCTCGGGCCGGCGGGGGCTCGATTCCCCCGAGATCCTTCGGCCTTCGGCCTCAGGATGACGGGGGTGGTGAGGGGCCGCCCTAACCCTGCATCAGCAAGGCCGCCAGTCCCACCAGCACGGCGGCGCCGACGAGCCAGGGCAGCCAGGCGGGGATACCGTTGCGGGCCGAGGCAGGGGGCGTCGGGGGCTCTGGCGCCGGCGTCGCCGCTTCGGGCTCGGGCGACTCGACCGGCGCCTCGCCCTCCTCGACGATGGCGCCGAACTTCTCGAAGAACTCGCCCGAGAGCTTGCGCGCCGTGCCCTCCATCAGGCGGCTGCCGAGCTGGGCGATTTTGCCGCCGACGTCGGCCTTGACGGCGTAGCGCAGCAGCGTCGCCCCCTCCTCCGGCAGCAGCGTCACCTCGGCCCGCCCCTTGGCGAAGCCGGCGGCACCGCCCTTGCCCTCGCCGGCGATGACGTAGCTCTCCGGCGGGTTCAGGTCCTGCAGGGTCACGCTGCCCTGGAAGGTCGCCTTCACCGGCCCGACCTTGAGCGCCACGGTGGCGTCCATCTCGGTTTCGGAACGCTTGTCGAGGCTCTGGCAACCGGGAATACAGCGGCGCAACACCTCCGGGTCGTTGAGGGCCGCCCAGACCCGCTCGCGCGGGGCGGCGATGCGCTGCTCGTCGCTCAGTTCCATCTCGCTTCTCCTGGCAGGGGATCGGTCGTCAGCAGCAGAGCGGCAGGCAGCGCAGCCGCCGCTCCTCTTCCTTCTCCTTGGCCGCCGCCGGTGGCTCGACGACGGGCGGCCGAGGTGACGGCGGGGGGCGCGGGGGGCTCACGCCCCGCCCTCCGCCGTCAAGGCGCCCGGTTCCGGCTGCCGGGCACCGCGGCGACGCCAGGCCACCATCTCGCCCAGGATCGAGAGCGCGATCTCGGCCGGCTCGAT
>SR_TP_S13solDRAFT_1000074_pt1 | contig 55370 bp, 58 predicted proteins | sample SodReaTP_S13sol_FD_11159 | JGI IMG/M metagenome (IMG submission 11159) | reverse complement strand
CCCGCCGCCGATCTGCGTGCCGGCCGGAGATGACAAACTTTTGCGGCTGAGCAAGACCGGCAGCCAGCGGCTGCCGACTCCGCCGCAGCAGAAGAATCACGGCAACTTCATCGTCTCGCTGGGCGCAATGTGCGCCTGGCTGGCACCGAAAGCCGAGGAACTGGGCGTTGACCTGTTCCCCGGCTTTGCCGCGGCTGATCTGAGCTTCGATGAAAACGATGCGGTGCGCGGCGTGATCATCGGCGACATGGGCGTGGATCGTGACGGCAACCCGAAGGACACATACACCCAGGGCATCGAGATCCGGGCGTCGGTCACGGTGCTGGCCGAGGGTTGCCGCGGGCACCTGAGCAAGCGCGCGATCCGGAAATACGGGCTTGATGCCGACTGCGATCCGCAGACCTACGGTATCGGCATGAAGGAGCTGTGGCAGCTCCCCGAAGGCCGGGTGCAACCCGGCCGGATCATGCACACCCTGGGCTGGCCGCTGCCGCCGAAAATCTACGGTGGCAGTTTCGTCTACCACATGGACAAGGATCGCCTGGCGGTGGGCTTTGTCTGCGGGCTGGATTACCAGGATCCGAACTTCACCCCGTTCGAGGCCTTCCAGCAGTTCAAGCACCATCCCGTCATGCGTGAACTGCTCGACGGTGGCGAGATCCTGTCGGCCGGTGCCAGGGCGCTGGTCGAAGGCGGCTACCAGTCGCTGCCGAAAGTCGAGATGCCCGGCGCCATGCTGATCGGCGATTCGGCCGGCCTGCTCAACGTGCCCAAGATCAAGGGCGTGCACCAGGCACTGAAGTCCGGCATGCTGGCCGCCGAACACCTGGTCGAGAACAAATCGGCCGAAGGCTTCGACGCGCGCCTGCGCGGCTCCGACATCGTCGCCGAACTGAAGAAGGTGCGCAACATCCGGCCCGCCTTCCACAAGGGCCAGACCCGCGGCCTGATCACGGCCGCGATCGAAACGGTCACGGCCGGAAAGCTGCCGCGAACGCTGGCCAACCATGCCGATCACGAGCAGTACCGCAAGCTCGATCAGCCGGGCCTCAAGTTCGATTTCGTCGAACGCGACCTGCCGCCGCGCGATCGCCTGGCCTCGGTGTTCTTTGCCTCGACCGAGCACGACGAGGACCAGCCGGTGCATCTGAAGATCGTCGAGCCGGATGTGTGTTTCAGCCGCTGCGAGAGCGAATACGGCAACCCGTGCACGCGCTTCTGCCCGGCCAATGTCTACGAACGGGTCGAGGATGAAAACGGCAAGCGCATTCAGATCAACGCCGGCAACTGCGTGCACTGCAAGACCTGCGACATCGCCGACCCCTACCAGGTCATCGAATGGGTCACCCCCGAAGGCGGTTCCGGGCCGAATTACTCCAACCTTTGAAGCCGGGACAGTCGAAGGCTGGATTGGAACCGCAGATGAACGCAGATGAACGCGGATAAAAGCAAACTCTGGAAGCTGTAAAGCACGCAACCTTTACCTGATCAGGTAGATGCCTCAGCCAACCGCCAGCAGGGCCGGCCGGGAGGCTGGCGGCCAGTGGCGTTGCCTGCCGGCGAGCCGCGGGTCGAACGGCCTTGCGGCAAAAACTCGGGTTCAAGGGAGCTTTGTTGCCACTGCGCTTGAATACGACGGCATTCGAGCTTGGATGCTTTCCTTGGAACCTGGCAGAAACGGATAGATGCTGAAAGCTCATTATCTGATCCGCGACCCACGACTCACCACCAGGCAACACCACTGCCCGCTGAAAGCTTGGTGCCAGGACCCGGATTTACCTCTGACCACCTGGCAATCTGCTGCATCGGGTCGGCCCGCCAATAACCGGTTTCATCTGTGTTCATCTGCGGTAAAAATGCTTCACAAAAACCAGGCCAGCGCGAACCAGACGATCATCACGATGCTGATGACGACCTTGGCTACGGTGCCGACCAGTACGCCGATACTGGCACCAACCCCGGCGCGGATGGAGGATTCGAGGTTGGCGCGGCCGAGCATGTGGCCGATCGCGGCACCGAGGAACGGGCCGAGGAGTATTCCGGGCAGGCCGAAGAACAGGCCGACGACCAGTCCCACGGTCGCGCCCAGAATGGCCGCCCGGCCCGCGCCGAAGCGCCGTGCGCCTTCGGCGGTGGCGATGAAGTCGAGCAGAACCGACAATACTGTCAGCACCCCCAGCCACACCAGCGTGCCGACACCGACGCGTGAAAAGTCGCCCAGCCAGGCCATCAGCACCAGCCCGGCCAGCACCAGCGGCGTGCCCGGCAGGGCCGGCAGGATGGAGCCGGCAACGCCGACAATCACCAGCAATACGGCCAGCACCCAGCCGGCAATCAGGGCAGCTTCCAGCAGCAGTGATTCCATCGTTCCATTCCGTTCGAACCGTCGGCAAGCATACTCCGCGCGAGGCTCCGGGTTACCATTCCCGAATTGACTCCAGACATCGAACAGGAACCTGACATGCCGTTTCTCGAACCCCTGTCGCCGGAGGCCACCCCGGAGCTGGCCGAAACCTTCGACCACTTCCGCGAAATCCTCGGCTTCGTGCCCAACAGCCTGCTGACCATGCAGCGCCGGCCGAAGATCGTCGAAGCCTTCGGCCAGCTCACCGAGGCGGTGATGGATCCGAGCGGCAGCGTCGACCCGGCGCTCAAGAGGTTGCTGGCGCATTTCGCCAGCCGCGCCTCGGGCTGCCAGTACTGCCAGGCCCATTCGCTGGTGGCCGCTGGCATCAGCGGGGTGAGCGAGGAAAAGATCGAAGCGATCTGGGACTACAAGTCCAGCGAACTCTACAGTGAGGCCGAGCGTGCTGCACTTGATTTCGCACTTGCCGCCGGCAGCGTGCCCAACGGCGTCGACGAGGAAATCATGACCAATCTCAAGCGCCACTGGTCCGAAGACCAGATCGTTGAAATGCTGGGCGCGGTCTGCCTGTACGGTTTTCTCAACCGCTGGAACGACTCGCTGGCCACCGAGCTGGAAGACGGCCCGCGCGAGCTGGGTGAAAAGGTACTGGCCCAGGGCGGCTGGGACGGCAAGCGGCACCGGTCTTGACTAATTCCGATCATGTAAATCGACTCTCAAATTCAAGCGAGTTGAAACCGCAGATGGACGCAGATAAAGGAAAATCCAAAAAGCTTCCTGATTGCGCAGATGACTCAGCTACCTTGGTCACGACCCGGTAATCTCGCGGTAAGCCCGTATAAAAGCACAAAGCAGGACACGAAGAGCACGAAGAAGGCACGAAGCTCACGAAGAAAACCTTTTCAGAATTGAAACTTCGTGATCTTCGTGCCTTCTTCGTGTCCTTCGTGTAATGCTTTATGAAGTTCATCTGCGGATCAATCCGCCTTCACAAGATATAGGCTTTTGCCATGACCCATTCCAGATCGAGCAATCACGACAAACTCGCCACGCGCGTGATCCACGCCGGCCAGGCACCCGATCCGTCCACCGGCGCGATCATGACGCCGATCTACACCACCAGCACCTACGTGCAGAAAAGCCCGGGCGATCACCTGGGCTACGAGTATTCGCGCACCCACAACCCGACGCGCAAGGCCTGGGAGGCCTGCATCGCCGATCTCGAAGGCGGGGTGGCCGGGTTTGCCTTCGCCTCGGGCATGGCCGCGGCCGATGCGCTGATGCACCTGCTCTCGCCGGGCGATCATGTTCTGGCCACCAATGACCTGTACGGCGGAAGCTGGCGGCTGTTCGAGCGCGTGCGCCGGGGCTCGTCGGGGCTGGACTTTACCTTCGCCGACCTGGGCGATCCGGAGGTTGCCGCAAGCGGGTTCCGCGACAACACCCGGATGATCTGGGTCGAGACCCCGACCAACCCGATGCTCAACCTGGTCGACATCGCGCGCATGGCCGAGCTTGCGCGCGCGCACGACTGTCTGCTGGTGGTCGACAACACTTTCGCCACGCCCATGCTGCAGCGCCCGATCGCGCTGGGCGCCGACATCGTGCTGCACTCGGTGACCAAGTACCTCAACGGCCACTCCGACATGGTTGGCGGCGCGCTGGTCGCGGCCGACCCGGAGCTGGCCGAGCGCATCGGGTTCATCCAGAATTCCTCGGGCGGTGTGCAGGGGCCGTTCGATTCGTTCCTGGTCATGCGCGGGGTCAAGACGCTGGCGCTGCGCATGAAGGCGCATTGCGAGAATGCAGGCCGGATCGCCGAATGGCTGACCGGCCAGGGCAAGGTGCGCAAGGTCATCTATCCCGGCCTGGACAGCCACCCGCAGAAGGATCTGGCCGAGCGCCAGATGTCGGGTTTCGGCGGCATGGTCAGCTTCGACCTCGAAGGCGATTTGGCCGCCGCGCGGCGTTTTCTGGAAAACACCCGGCTGTTCGCGCTGGCCGAGTCGCTGGGCGGGGTCGAAAGCCTGGTCAACCACCCGGCCATCATGACCCATGCCACGGTGCCGAAACAACAGCGAGAGGCGCTGGGCATCACCGATACGCTGATCCGGCTGTCGGTGGGGATCGAAGACATCGACGATCTGATCGGCGATCTGGACCACGCCCTGAAGGCGGTGTGAAGAACGCCCAAAATGCCATGTAAAATGTTGGCATGGCATCCCAGGCCCCAATGGAAAGTCCGCTCCGGCCGGTTGCGCGCGAGCTGCGCGAGGCGCGTGAGCGCGATCTGTCGCCGCTGGCCACGCGAGTGGTCGACAGCCACGGCCGGGCCGAGGAAGAATTGCCCGACGAGTACCGCACCGCATTCGAGGTCGATCGCGACCGCATCCTGCATTCCAAGGCGTTCCGGCGGCTCAAGCACAAGACCCAGGTGTTCATCAACCCGGAAGGCGATCATTTCGTCACCCGGATCAGCCACACCCTGCAGGTCACCCAGATCGCACGCTCGATCGCCCGCGCGCTGGATCTCAACGAGGATCTGACCGAGGCCATTTGCCTCGGCCACGACTGCGGCCATACCCCGTTCGGCCACACCGGCGAGGCCGCGCTGTCCGAGTACATCGACGAGGGCGAATGGCTGCATTCGGAGCAGGGCGTGCGGATTTTCTCGCTGCTGGAGCCGAAAAACCTGACCTGGGAAGTGCTGGACGGTATTCGCGCCCACACCTGGCGGGTCAAGCCACAGCCGCACACGCCGGAAGGCTGGGTCTGCCGCTTCGCCGATCGCATCGCCTATCTCAACCATGACCTGCTGGATGCCGTGCGCGCCGGAATTCTCACGCCGGCCGACCTGCCGGCCGAGGTGGTCGATGTCCTGGGCCCGTTTTCCGGCGGCCGCTGGATCGGCCGGATGATCGGGGCCGTGCTGGATGAGTCGCTGGTGCGCGGCAAGGTGGTAATGCGCGCCGAAGAACTTTCCGCGATGCGCAGCATGCGTGAATTCATGTTCGAGCGTGTTTATCTCAGGCCCGAGGCGCGTGCCCAGGCGCTGCGTGCCCGGCATGTCATTCACGACCTGGTTGCACATCTGCTCAAGCACCCGGACGAGATCCCCTCCACCTACCAGCGCGAGGAAGCCGATCTTCAGACGCGGGTGCTGGATTACGTCGCCGGCATGACCGACCGATACGCGCTGGGTCTGCACGACCACTGGTTTCGACCACGCGGGCTGGTTTGATCGCGCCTGCGTTTTTTAAGGCAGGTCCGAGATCGTCCGGACGATCGATCTCGGCCGAGAACGAGGGAGAACGGGGAATGAAGTTGACAGGAAAACGGCTGCCTGCCGTGGTGATGACCGCTGCGATGATGGCCGCGTGGGGCATCGAGGGTGTAATGGCCGCGCAACAGGGCCAGGCAGGTGACGAAGAACTCCAGCGTCTGCAGCAGCAGATCGACCTGCTGCAGCAGCAGCTCGATCGGATGCAACAGGAGCTGGAGCGCCTGACCGGCACGACTGAAGTCGCGGATTCGGACGCCGAGGGCGAAGAGTCTCCGGTCGGCGAAAGACCGGATTCATCCGAGCCGGATGCGCTGGCCGAAATCCAGCAACGCCTGGTCTCGCTCGAGGATGCGCAGCAGGAGCTTGCGCCGGATATTGCATTCGGTGGTGCGGTGCGACTGAATTATGCGTGGCGCGATTTCGACGAAATCAACAAGGACCGAGGGGGCGATTTCGAACTCGAGCTGTTTCGCATCAATACCGATGGTGAGATCGGCAATGTCATCCTGAGTGCTGAATGGCGCCGATACAATGATTTCCAGGCGATTCATCATGCGTGGGTCGGCTACAACTTCAGCGAAAAACTACAGGGGCAGATCGGCATCAGCCAGGTGCCGTTCGGCCTGTTGCCGTTTGCAAGCCACAGTTTCTGGTTTGGTGGGACGTATTACCTTGGCTTCGAGGACGATTACGACACCGGCATCAAGTTCATACACAAGCCCGACGATCGCTGGACATTTCACTATGCCTTCTACAAGAACCCCGAATATGCCAACGATGGCCGCTTCGGGCGCTACTCTTTTGACCTGGTCACCGACGGCGATCAGCAGAATTCGGAAATCAACCAGCTCAATCTGCGCGCTGAACGTCACCTTGAGTTTGCCGGTGGCCAGACGCTGGATGTCGGAGTCAGTCTGCAGGGTGGCCAGATCTTCAACAGCATCACGCGCCGAAAGGGTGAGCGTTATGCGGTTGCCGCGCACGCCAATGCATTCGTGGGGCCCTGGAATTTCCAGCTGCAGGGAATTCGATATGAATTCAATCCGGACAACCCCGACTTCGTCGATGATAATTTCGTCCAGACCGGCGCATTCGAGTTTCCCTTCCTGATGGCGGCGAAGGGAGAAGTGCTGACCGCCAACGTCGCGCGCAGCTTCACGACGTCGTTCGGGCCGATTACCGGGGTGACCTGCTACAATGATTTTACGTTCATCAATCCCACTGTTGATAACAGCGCCGACTCCATACAGAACGTGACCGGTTGTTCGGTGTCGGCTGGCGGTGTGTTTGCCTACTTCGATTACATCCTCGGAAAGAACATGTGGTTTGCCGGCGGCGACGGCATCGGTCGTAATGCCACGACAGCTGGCGACTGGAAATCACGTGTCAACATCAACATCGGTTATTACTTCTGATTTTTATCTGCCTGAATATCGAAGACATCATCCAAACGCAGGGGAAACGTTTTGAGTGAACAGAACAGGAAAGTCGAGCAAGCGGTAAAGGATATCGAGGATATCTACGATACCGACTATGAAATCGGTCAGGACAACATTGAAAAATGGGGTTTTGACATGCACAGCACCGTGTTCTTCGTGAGCTCGGCGCTGATCATTCTGTTTGTTGTCGGTTCGTTGTTGTTTCCGGATGTCTCGAAGAGTGCCCTGGAAGCCACGCGTGTCTGGATCCAGGAAACCTTTGACTGGCTGCTCCTGTCGGCCGGTAACGTATTCGTGCTGTTCTGCCTGGCGCTGATCGTGCTGCCGGTGGGCAGCATCCGCCTCGGCGGCGAAGATGCCAGGCCGGATTTCTCGACCCTGTCCTGGTTTGCGATGTTGTTCGCGGCCGGCATGGGGATTGGTTTGATGTTCTGGAGCGTGGCCGAGCCGGTCGGTTACTTTACCGAATGGTTCGGTACGCCGCTGAACGTGGCGGGCTTCACCGAAGAGGCGCGCACCGCGGCGATGGGTGCAACGATGTATCACTGGGGACTGCACCCGTGGGCCGTCTACGGCGTGGTCGCGCTGTCGCTGGCATTTTTCAGCTACAACAAGGGCCTGCCTTTGACGGTGCGCTCGACTTTCTATCCGTTGCTGGGTGAGCGGGTCTGGGGCCGCTGGGGCGACTTTATCGACACCCTGGCCGTACTGGCGACGATATTCGGTCTGGCAACGTCGCTGGGGCTGGGTGCGCAGCAGGCAGCCAGCGGCATGGGTTTTCTGTTCGGGATCAGTAGTGGTCTGACCACGCAGATTGTGATCATCATCGGTGTCACCAGTGTGGCGATCATCTCCGTGATCCGTGGTATCGAAGGCGGTGTGAAGTTGCTGAGCAACATCAACATGGTTTTCGCCGCACTGTTACTTGCGTTCGTGATCGTCGCCGGCTCGGTGGGCGGGTTTTTCGCAAGTCTGGGAGAAGCTGCCACCGGCTATGTCCAGTACCTGTTGCCCTTGAGTAATCCGGTCGGGCGCGAGGATTCGACGTTCTACCATTCATGGACCATCTTCTACTGGGCCTGGTGGATTTCCTGGTCACCGTTCGTCGGCATGTTCATTGCACGGGTCTCGCGCGGGCGGACCGTGCGGGAGTTCCTGACAGCAGTGCTCCTGGTTCCGGTCGCGGTGACGATGGTCTGGATGAGCGCGTTTGGCGGGAATGGTCTGGACCAGGCTCAGAATGGAATCGGTGAACTGGCCGACGGTATCGGAGATTCCTCACTGGCACTGTTCCAGATGCTTTCCCACCTGCCAATGACAACCATCACGGCGTTCCTGGCAATCTGCCTGGTGCTGATTTTCTTCATTACCTCGTCGGATTCGGGCTCGCTGGTGATCGATGCGATCACCTCGGGCGGCAAGACCGACGCGCCGGTTGCGCAGCGAATCTTCTGGGCGACGATGGAAGGTGTGATCGCCGCGGTATTGCTCGCTGTGGGTGGCTCCGCCGCGCTGCAGGCGCTGCAAGCCGGTGCGGTCAGTACCGGCCTTCCGTTCACGATTGTGCTATTGGCCATGTGCGTGTCGTTGGGACGGGGATTGTTCCACGAGCGACAGCTGAAGGAGTACAACGAAATCCTGGACAAGGCCTGAGCAGGGAGAATTGGCAATGTATTCAAGAATCATGGTGCCCGTCGATCTGCAGCATGTCGACAAGATCGAGAAATCGCTCGAGACCGCAGCCGAACTGGCGCGACACTGGGGGGCGACGCTGTGCTACGTTGCCGTGGCCGGAAATGTGCCCAACCGGGTGGCCAGAAGCCCCGAAGAATTCGAGGTCGAGCTGAACATGTTCGCCCGAGAGCACGGCGACCGTTACGGTGTCGAGGTGGAAGCGCACGTGGTGCCCAGCGTCGATGTTGTGGTCGAGCTCGACGACAAGTTGATCGAGACGAGCGAGAGGATTGGTGCCGATCTCGTGGTCATGGCTTCGCACGTACCCGATGTTCCGGACCGGCTGCACCTGATGAGCAGCAATGCGGCCGGAATCGTCAAGCGCAGCAGCATCTCGGTCTTCGTGGTTCGGTAACTGTCGGTCGGCGCTGCAAAGGGGGCGGCCGCGCCGCGCGCGCCGTTGCCCGCTGTTGGCGCGTCCCGATCTACCGATCAGGATTCGACGGTTGATTCCTGTGCCGGGTTTGATCGATAATATCCAGGTATGCGGGCGTCGTATAATGGTTATTACCCCAGCTTCCCAAGCTGGAGATGACGGTTCGATTCCGTTCGCCCGCTCCACTTTCACCGTCCCGGGCCGTCGAGTGTCGGGACTCGAGGCCACCTCGAGATCATCGAGCCGTCTGGATAGATGCGAGGCGGTTCAGGCAGCTTCTCACTAACAATGGTTCACCCGAGCTTCCCAAGCTGGAGATGACGGTTCGATTCCGTTCGCCCGCTCCAATCCCCTTGCCCCGGCACCATTTCTTTCGTAGGGTGGATAAGCCCCGGCGCATCCACCATTTCGCCTGAGGGATCACGCCTGTTGTCACGATAGATTCGCCATATATGACGATATAAATCCAGAAATGAGCCATTATTCGCCAGATATGACGATATTCATTAACTCGCAATATCTGGCGATTTGATATAGAATATCGTCATAACTCGTCGGAGATGGCGAATATGAGGATTGCTCCGGAATTGACCGACGAAGCCGTGCTGGGCGAGCTGGGCCGCCGTCTGGCCGAGCGCCGCATCGCGCTTCGGATGAGTCAGGCCGAGCTGGCGGAACGGGCCGGCATCGGCAAGCGCACCGTGGAGCGCATCGAGGCCGGGGAGTCGTCGCAACTGACGAGCTGGATCCGGCTGCTGCGCGCGGTCGACCTGCTGGCGGCGCTGGACGCGCTGATTCCCGCCGACAGCATCCGGCCGCTGGCCTTGCTGGAGCAGCGTGGCAAAAGACTGCAGCGCGTGCGCAAGCGCGATGCCGGCCGCGATCAATCCGGCCGCAATCAGTCGGACAAGGGCGAGTGGACCTGGAGCGAGCCCGAATGACCACGGTGGCCGAAGTGCGCCTGTGGGGGCGGCGGATCGGTGCCGTGGCGCTGGCCGATGGCGAGCGCACGGCGGCATTCGAATACGCCCCGGCATTCGCCGGCAGCGGCATCGAGGTGGCGCCGCTGACCATGCCGCTGTCGGATCGCGTCTATCGCTTTCCGGAGCTTGCGTTCGAAACCTTCCATGGGCTGCCGGGGCTGCTGGCCGACTCCTTGCCCGACAAGTTCGGGACCCGGCTGATCGACGCCTGGCTGGCGCGCCAGGGGCGATCACCGGGAAGCATGAACGCCGTCGAGCGGCTTTGCTACACCGGCGCGCGCGGCATGGGCGCGCTGGAGTTCCGTCCCCGGATCGGTCCGGAAGCCCGCGGAACGCGCCGCTTGCAGCTCGATGCCTTGGTGGAGCTGGCAGGCGAGGTGCTTTCCCGGCGCGATGCGCTGCGCCTGGCTTTCGGTGAAGACACCGATGAACGGGCCATGGCCGAGCTGCTGCGCGTGGGCACGTCTGCCGGCGGCGCACGCGCCAAGGCGGTGATCGCCTGGAACCCGACGACCGGCGAGGTGCGTTCCGGTCAGGTCGATACCGGAGCCGGTTTCGAACACTGGCTGCTGAAGTTTGACGGTGTCCAGGGCAATCGCGATCGCGAACTGGACGACCCGCAGGGATATGGCGTGATCGAGTACGCCTGCTGGCTCATGGCCCGGGCCGCCGGCATCGAGATGAGCGAAGCGCGGCTGCTGGAGGAAAACGGTCGTCGGCACTTCATGACGCGACGCTTCGATCGAACCCCCGACGGGGGCAAGCTGCACATGCAGTCGCTGGGGGCGATGGCACATTTCGACTACAACCAGCCCGGTGCCCATAGCTATGAACAGGCCGTGCAGGTCATGCGCAGGCTGGGCCTGGGCCAGGATGAGCTGGAACAGTTCTACCGCCGGGTCGTGTTCAATATCCTGGCGCGCAACCAGGACGACCACGTCAAGAACATCGCCTTCCTGATGGATCGGCAGGGCAACTGGCGGCTGTCGCCGGCCTTCGACATGGTCTACAGCTACAACCCGGATGGGGCCTGGACCTCAAGGCATCAGATGACGCTCAACGGCAGGCAGGACGGATTCAGCTTCGAGGACTTCCGCGCGCTGGCGCGCGTGGCCGGCCTGAAGCGGGGCCGCGATCGGGCGTTGTTCGACGAGGTGCATGAGGCCGTGCTTCGCTGGACCGAACTCGCCCGCGAGGCCGGCGTACCCGAAAACCGGGCACGCGCCATTGCAAAGGCGCTGCGCGCCGGACGGGAACCGGCAATCGACTGACGCACGCGGGGTTGATCAGGATTGGCGGCAGGCGAACCTGCACTTTTTCTGTCCCGTGCAGCGCGCGGTTTTGACCTGGATCAGTTTGCGCCGGATTGAATTCTGCATAGTGCCCTCGACCGCCATCGGCAGGACAAGATAACAATGACTGAACGCCCGCAAGGCCAGTCCCCTGAGCTCGCACCGCGCTACTGCCCACCGTACTGCCAGCCTGCCGCTCCCGCTACCGCTACCGACGCCACCAGCGTCCGTTTGCCCGCAATCCCCCGTAGTTCCCGATTCGAAAAAGGAGACCGAATAATGGATTTGGAAAGAACCGTCCAGGACATGCATGCACAGATTGGTCCGGATTCGTCAGAGTTGCTTCCCGACTACCTCGTCCGTCACTACAACTGGGCCTATGTCTGGCCGATATCGGTGTGGTTCTTCGATCACCAGCCGATCATCAATGCCATCCTGTTCGGCAATTATCGAAAGATCATGAATCAGACGCTGCGCATGATGCGGCTGGACGACGCCGGTCGCACCTTGCAGATTGCCGCCGTCTACGGGGAATTGACGCCGAAAATGGCCAAACGGATCGACGACTTGCATGTAATCGATGCGGCCGGCGTCCAGCTTCGCGCCACAGCCCGCAAGCTCGATGCAATCGATCGTTCGGCGCACCTGGCGCGCATGCATGCCGAGAAGCTCACCTATGCCAACGACAGTTTCGATACTTCACTGATGTTTCTGCTGCTGCACGAATTGCCGCCGGAATCGCGCCGGAGCAGTCTCGCCGAAGCCATCCGCGTCACGCGCCCCGGTGGCCGCTTTGTCGTTGCCGAGTACGGAGAGTTCCGCAAGCAGCACTTCCTCCACCGCTTCGCGCCGATGCGCTGGATCCTGACCAAAGCCGAGCCTTTCCTTGGCGGGTTCTGGAAAGAGGATCTGGTCGAAGTGCTCGGTGAATGCGCCGCGGCGGCCGGCAAGACCGTCGAGGTCGAGGAGAAGGTCGATATCTTTGGCGGCTTCTACCGGGTCATCAGCTTCCGCGTGAACTGACCAGTCGCATATCTGGACCGAACTAGGTAGTTGATTCAGCCACACAAGGCGAAACCCTTTGGGCCACAGATTACACAGATTTTCACAGATTCAATAATCTGTGAAAATTTGCGTAATCTGTGGTTCGCCTTTGGCCGATGGCTGAGGGTGCTACGTAATCAGGAAAGGATTTCTCACCTTGAGCGCGCCAAAATGCTGGTCGTGGCCGAAGTCTTCAGTGTAAAGGCAGGCACATCCGCTCCGGATGGCCGCTTCAACGATCAGTGCGTCGAACCAGGAAAGCGCTTGGCTGCGCGAAAGTTCATGCGCATCGAGAACCAGGTTGGCATTTGCAGGCACGACCTCGAACTCGGCCAGCGCTTCGAGCGCTGCGCGCGTGTCGCCCCATGAAAGCGCGGGCTTGAGTTTGCTTGTCAGGACCGAGCGCAGTTCGATCAGCACCTGGGTGCTGATCACGATTTCATGTTCCTCGGCGAGCTCACGCAGCCATTTGCGAATGAAGGCTGATTTTTCCGGCTCACGGCGATCCAGCCGGTAGGCCCAGAGGTTGGTGTCGACGAAAACCCGCACGCGTCAATGGGCCATCAGTCGGCCATCAACCGGCACGACGCTCGTGCAGCGACTCACGCGACCAGCGTTCTTCGCTGGCCGAACCGGTGCGTTCGGCCACTGCATCCAGTGCGTCAAGCGCATGCAGCCGGCGCTGCCTCGCGTTGACATACTGTTTGAGGTACTCACGCACCAGCGCATTGACCGAGGTGTGCTCGCGCAACGCCGCCTCGCGCGCCTTTTGCAACAGTTCATCATCAAGACTGAGCGTGAGATTGGCCATGAATCGACCTCCATGAAACACGGGATCAGTGTAGCACGTATCCGAATCGGCGTCCCGAACGGCAATTGGAAATGACGATTGGAAATGGCAATTGGACACCCAAAAACTAGCGATCGATGGCTACTTGATCATGCACGCGGCGAACACGGGTTTTGCCCAGTCGGGCACCTTGCGCAGGTCGGTCATTTCCTGGATTTCGCCATCACGCCTGCATCAGCGCCGGGCGCGTCGTGCGAGTGGTTGCACCCCGGACTGCGCCTTTGAGCCCGCGCTGCTGCATCAGGCGGGCCACGGTGCAACGGGCCACGACATGGCCCTCGCGCTTGAGATCTTCGCTTTGCTCGCTGGTGACCCCCGGCCGCTGCCCCGAATCACGCTCGTCTCGCCGGATCCACAGCCGCAATGGATATTGAAAGAGCAGCCCAGGACACGTATCCACAGATTGGTTCGGACTCGGCAGCGTTGCTTCCCGACTACCTCGTCCGCCATTACAATTGGGCGTACCTCTGGCTGGTATCGGTGTGGTTGTTCGATCACCAGCCGATCATCAATGCCATTCTGTTCGGTAATTAACGAAAGATCATGGACCAGGCGCTGCGCATGATGCAGCTCGACGATGCCGGACGCAGGTTGCGGCGCGGCGACCATTTCCGTCTGGCATTGCTACAGCAACGCATCAATGCAGAAGGCGGAGTCAGGTGAGGGGCAGGTTCCATGCTTCCAGCCCGCCCTTGAGACATTTCACGCCCGAAATTTCAGGGGCCAGCAATTCGGCGGCACGCCGGGCCCTTGTGCCCGATCGGCAATAGATCACGACATGATCCGTGTCGGGAAGATTCGTTGCACTGTCCGGGTCGAGTTGCGACAAGGGCAGGCTGATCGCCCCGGGTATGTGACCGGCGGCGAATTCATCCGGTTCGCGAACATCGATCAGAAGCACTTGCTGCAGCCGCTGCACGGAGGCCGGATCCAGTTCCTCGATTACCGCTTGCAGCGGTTCCAGCCGGATCCGATCGGGAGGCTGGCTGCACACGGGACAATCCGGGCGCTTGCGAACTTCGAGCCGGCGCAATGTCATGTCGCGAGCATCGATCCACAAGACGCGTCCGACAAGCACGTCCAGCTTGCCGCCGACCAGCCACTTGATCGCCTCCGTGGCCTGGATGCACCCGGCCATGCCCACCAGCGGCCCGAGTACGCCCGCCTCGGCGCAGTTCGGGACCCAGCCGGTGGGGGGCTGCGGGAACAGGCAACGCAGACAAGGCCCGCGCCCGGCGTCGAAAACACCGACCGTGGCTTCCATGCCGGTGGCACTGGCGTAGACTAGCGGAATACCGAACTTGACCGTGGCATCCCCACACAGGAACTTGGTCGGGTAGTTGTCGCTGCCGTCGATCACCATGTCATGGGCAGCGAACAGGGATTCGACGTTGTCGTGATCCAGTCTTTCGCAAACCGCCTCGATCGCGATGTCGGGATTGAGGTCGCCGAGCCGGCGTGCCGCGACCGTTGCCTTGGGTCGGCCCAGATCGGATTCGCCGAACAGCACCTGGCGCTGCAGATTGGAACGATCCACCGTGTCGTGATCGACGATCGTGAGCGAGCCGACGCCTGCGCCGGCAAGATAGGGCAGGCTGGCGCAACCGAGACCGCCGGCGCCTACGCACAGAACCCGGGCCGTACCCAGTCTTGCCTGTCCTTCGGGGCCGATCTCGGGGACCAGCGTCTGGCGCGCATAGCGGGCGCTCGAATTGGCCGCGTCCCGGGGCATCAGGGTCTGTAGCGCATGGTGTCAGCCATGGCTGCAAAGCGCGTGGCCCTGCACCCACTCGCTATCGCCGTCTGTGTAGTGTTCCTGTTTCCAGATCGGCGCGCGATGCTTCATTTCCTCGACCAGGTGACGGCATGCCTTGAACGCTTCGTCGCGATGGCGGGAACTGGCCGCTGCCACCACGCTTGCCTCACCGACGTCCAGGCGGCCGTGCCTGTGCACCAGCCAGAGCCTGATCTCGCTGCCCCATCTTGCCGCCGTTTCCTCGGCAAGCTCGCGAAAGACGTTGCGGCACAAAGTTTCGTGCAGGTCGTAGCTCACGCCCAGCACCGACTTGCCCTGATTGATGTCGCGCACCCTTCCGATGAACAGGTCCGCGGCCCCGTGACCTGGCGCGGAACAGAATTCCAGTGCGGCCGCAGTATCCAGGGGCTGGTCGGTGGTGGCCACATGGATGCGGTCGCGCATCTCGCTCATCCTCCGCACACCGGGGGCAACAGTGCGAGATCCGCGTCGGCCGGCACGGTTTCGTCCTCGTCGAGTACCCGTGTATCGGTGGCAAATGCCGATGCCTTCAGCAGGCTCAATGCATTGGCATCGTCGTCGAATACGCGGGCGATGTGTTTTCTCAGATCGGCAACCGTGGATGCATCATCCAGTTCCAGGGCGAGCATGGATTCGGGGCGAAACTGACGAAAGCCGCCAAACAGCCTGATCTGGAACTCTCGCGTCCCGGGCGCAATGCTGGCATCATTCATTGGCTATTTTCCCTTCAGGTTTCGTTGAATCGGCATCGAAAAAATCTGCCGGCAATGGCGGCAGGCCGTCCGGGTGTGTCCAGCGGCCGGATTTTCCGCCTTCCTTGAGCAACAGTCGCACATTGTCAATGGCCAGGCCCGCTTCGACCTGCTTGGCCAGGTCCCAGATCGTCAGCAATGCGGTCTGCACGCCGGCCAGCGCCTCCATCTCGACTCCGGTGCGCGCCGATGTTGCCGCCTGGCAGAACGCGACGACTGCCTCGGAAGCCGGATCGAGCTGGAACGCCACGACGACGTGATCAAGCCCCAACGGGTGGCACAGCGGTATGAGGTCGGCGGTCTTCTTGGCCGCGAGAATGCCAGCGGTCTCGGCCAGTACCAGCGGGTCACCCTTGGGCAGGCTGCGGTCGCGCACCATTGGGTATGCCACCGGCCCCAACCGGATGCGCCCGGTGGCAATCGCGCGACGGCGGGTGATGTTCTTGGCGCCGACGTCGATCATCCTGTATTGGTGACTCGACGGCTTGACGGTTTTGGTCACTTCAGCCCCCGGTATAGGCCAGGTGCGGCGTATCGCCGAAATCCCCCTGGTGCAGGGAGTGCGAAACCTTCTTGCCCAGAAGCGTGGTCAGCAGGCACGCCTTGAGCAGTTCACGGTCCTCGTCGCGCTGCAGGAACGGCCTCAAATCCTGGCTGCCGTGGCCGAACAGGCAAAGCCGCAAGCCGCCGCGCGCGGTGACTCGCAACCGGTTGCAGGTATCGCAAAACCCGGGAGCGTAGGGCGCAATCAGCCCGATGCGGCCGGCATGTTCCGGGTGACTGTATTCCAGCGCGGGACCGTCCACCGGCCCACGGTCGACGGGCTGCCAGCCCTCGTCTTCGAGCTTGCGGCGCACTACGTCGCCGCTGACATGCCGCTTTTCGAAATAATCCTGGTTGTCGCCGGTCTGCATCAGTTCGATGAAACGCAACGCAATCGGCCGGTTGCGCACGTATTCAAAGAAATCGGGCAGCTCATGATCGTTGAGCCCCTTGAGCAACACCGTATTGAGCTTGATCGACGAGAACCCCGTCTCCAGACAGGTATCGATGCTTTCGAACACCTTCTCGAAGCGGCGGTCGCCGGTAATTTGCTCGAAGCGGCTGGATTCCAGGCTGTCTATGCTGATGTTGATGGCATCGACGCCGGCGGCCTTGAGATCCGCGGCAGTCTCGCGCAGCCTGTAACCATTGGTGGTCATGGCCAGTTTCTCCAAGCCCGGGGTTTCGCGCACGGTGCGGACGATATCCATGAAATCCTTGCGCACCATGGGTTCGCCGCCGGTCAGTCGCACCTTTGTTGTGCCCAGCTCGGCGAAGCCGGCAACCAGCCGGCGGATCTCGTCGACGCTCATGAAACCGGTGGGTTTGCCCTGGTAACCGCTGGGCAGGCAGTATTCGCAACGGAAGTTGCAGACGTCGGTCACCGACAAGCGCAGATACGCGAACCGACGGCCAAAGCCGTCCTGGAGCATGGTCATGCGGCCTCCTTTACGAACACGGTAGGTGGTGCGGTTTCCCGTCATCACCCGGCTCGGCGGGGGTCCCCGTCGGGCGGCGCCAGCACCATGGTATTTGGCCACTTTAGGCAGCAGGCGCTCGGAGTGCACTGTTTGTATGTTGATGCATACGATAACCTGAACGAATCGCTTTTGCTACAACACCGGGTATGAAGCGATCCGCGATCAGCCATGCGCGATGGCACCGGGCTGAAATTCTGGCCCCGGCAAGGTAGAGGCCGGCTCGGCAAGCCTGCTCCTTACTGCCAGCGGTCGGGAACGAACAGGGGTTGGCCTGCCACACGGAACCGTGCAATCGCCTCCTGGCCGGCTTTGGAGACCAGCCAGTCGATGAACTTCTGCGCGGCTTCGTGGCGGACATCGGGACAGTGCTCTGGATTGACCGCGATCACGCTATACGGGTTGAAAAGAGCCGGGTCGCCTTCGACCAGCAGTTCCAGGTTGCCGCGATTGCCGAAGCTCAGCCAGGTGCCCCGGTCGACAAGGAGATAGGCATCCATCGCGCGCGCCATGTTCAGGCTCTGACCCATGCCGGCCCCCGATTCCAGGTACCAGGAAGCGGCGTCGGCCGAAGGGTCCAGACCGCTTTCGCGCCACAGTGCAAGTTCCTTGACATGGGTACCGCTGCGGTCGCCGCGCGAGACGAACTTCGTGCCTTGCGTGCCCGTGGCTGCGATCTCTGCAAGCGCAGCGGCGGCTGACTCGGCGCCGCGGATATCCGCCGGATCATTCGCCGGTCCGACCAGCACGAAGTCATTGTGCATCAGTGCGATGCGCTCGATACCGTAACCCTGTTCGACAAATTCCCGTTCCGCGGCGGGCGCATGCACCAGCACTACATCGGCGTCGCAGCGTTTGCCATAGGACAGGGCGGCACCGGTACCCAGCGCGACCACGCGGGCCTCTATTCCCGTGGCTGCATTGAATTCGGGCAGCAGGTGATCGAACAGGCCTGAGTTCTGGGTCGAGGTTGTCGAGGCCACGATAATGAAATTCTCCTCCTCGGCGTTCAACGCGCTCGCCGTAAACGCAAAAACGACTGCAAGAATCCGCATTACTGCAATTCCCGGGGTGCTTGTATGTGTCGGGTTCATAGAACGAGCCTCCCATCTAGAAAATCCCGCGCCTGGGTGCTGGCCGGGTGGTTGAAGAATATCTCGGCCGGTGCGTGCTCACGCAGTCGGCCGTCGGCCATGAATAGCACTTCATCGGCAAGCCGCCGTGCCTGGCCGAGATCATGGGTGCTGAGAATGACGCGCGTGTTGCCGGCATGAATATGCTGGATCAATTCTTCCACCCGCGCCGTGCTGTGTGGATCGAGGTTGGCGCACGGTTCATCCAGCAACAACACCCTGGGTTGCTGTGACCAGGCCCTGACGATCGCCAGGCGCCGGGTTTCGCCACCCGAAAGGCGCGTCGCCGGCTGATTGGCCAGGGCCAGCAGACCGGCCTGGTCCAGTGCGTTCTCGGCACTTTTGCGGCGCCTGCGGGCCGGCAACCCGGTTCGCGCCAGGGCGAACTCGACGTTGGCCAGCACCGATCTGCGCAGCATTACCGGTTTCTGCAACACCATGCCCAGTGCTGGACGCACCTTGTGCGGTGGGTGCCCGTTCCATTCGATCCTGCCCGAGTCCGGTTGCAGCAGCCCCATCAACAGGCGCAGCAACAGACTCTTGCCGGCACCGTTCGGTCCCAGCAGGACGCTGACCCTGTCGGCTTCGAGCCGGAAGTCGACATCCTGGAGCAGCAGCCTGCCGCTACGGCCAAAACCCAGTGTCTCGACACGCAGTGGCAGCAGGTCGAGCAGCAACGGTGAACCGGGATCAGGCATGACGTTGCGCCGCGGCGTGCTGCAGTATCCCGGCCAGCAGATTGATCGAGATCGCGATGGCCAGCAGCACCAGGCCCAGCGCCATGGCCAGGGCCAGGTTGCCCTTGCTGGTTTCCAGCGCGATGGTGGTGGTCATTACGCGGGTGACGCCCTTGATGTTGCCGCCGACGATGATCACCGCGCCGACCTCGGCGATGGCGCGACCGAACCCGGCCAGCACGGCGGTGGTCAGCGAGAGCCAGGCATCGCGCAGGAGCGTCGTCACCATGGCGAGCTGCCCCGTGTTGAGCACCTGGAGTTGCTCACGGTGGGTGTGATCAAGATCGGAAATTGTCTGCCGGGTCAGCGCCGCGATCAGGGGCGTGATCAACAGGCATTGCGCGACCACCATGGCCTGGGGCGTGAACAGCAGGCCGAGTTCACCCAGCGGTCCGGCGCGTGAAAGCATGAGGTAGACGCCAAGACCCACGACCACGGGCGGCAGTCCCATCATGGCGTTGAGCAGCGCGGCGATAACCGAACGCCCTGGAAAGCGGTACACCGCAACCGCGGCGCCCAGCGGCAGCCCAATCAGCGCGGCCAGCAGCGTCGCGGCAAGACTGACCTTGAGCGAAAGCCCTATGATTGCAAGCAGTTCCGGCTCCAGCGTGATCAGGAGATCGAGCGCAATCGCCGGTGCTTGACGAAACTCATCCATTGGGAATATCTGCGTTCGTGGGGTGCGAGTATAAAGCCTGGACTGTCGTTACTCCGCCAACCATGGTACGGGCCCAGTGCCCGAACCGGTAGATCTTCGGTGATCGGGCGTAGAATTGGACTGCAAGCAAATCCATCGTCAGGAAAACCTGCATGCCGCATACCACGCCAGACAGCAAGACACCGCAGCCGCTGAGGATAGCGGTGCTTACCATTTCCGATTCCCGCGATTTTTCCAGCGACCGTTCCGGTGATGCGCTGCGTGACGGCCTGGAAGCAGCCGGGCATGTTCTTGCGGACCGCGAACTGGTGCCCGACGACATGTTTCAAATCAGGGCCGTCGTCTCGCGCTGGATTGCGGACCCGGATATCGATTGCATCCTGACCACCGGGGGAACCGGGGTCACCGGGCGCGACGGAACGCCCGAGGCCATCAGCCCTTTGCTGGTTCGCAGCATTGACGGTTTCGGAGAATTGTTCAGGCATTATTCGCTGGAAGAGATCGGGCCATCGACCATCCAGTCCCGGGCCTTCGGCGGCGTGTCCAATGCCACGCTGGTGTTCGGTCTCCCGGGGTCGACCGGCGCCTGCCGAACCGCATGGAACCGGATCCTGCAACCCCAGTTGGATGTGCGTACCCGTCCGTGCAATTTCGCTACCTTGATTCCGCGCCTGAACGACGACCAGGGCTGACATCGGCTTTGGAATCCGGTTCGGCACTTCAATGCTCTCAAGGAGATACATCATGAACGAAGAAAAACTCAACATCAGCTTGCGCAAGTTTCTCAAGCAGGTCGGCGTGACCTCGCAACGCGAGATTGAAAAAGCCGTGCGCGATGCGTCAGAGCAGGGCAACCTGCCGTCTGGAGGACTGGCGGTCTCGGTGCGGCTGGAATGCCCGGCGCTGGAGCTGAGCCATGAAATCGACGGTCAGCTCGAGACCGACTGAAAACGCCCTGTTTACTGGACCTGACAGCGCCTCGCGATAAGCGGGTGGTGAATCAGGTGGACCGACGCCGAAGCTCAGTCGCCGTTCCAGATCGGCTGGGCAAACGGTTCCACCGTGACCCGAGTACCGGCCTCGACATCGCCCTGGTCCGGTGCAAGGTTGATCAGGCAGTTGGCCTCGCTCATGGAGCGCAGCACACCCGAACCCTGGTGGCCGAACGGTTCGACCACCAGGCCGTCGTCGCCCGGGACAAGCCGTCCGCGCTGGAATTCGCGCCGGCCGGCTTTCTTGCGTATGGCCTGCCGGGTCGGCACTTCGAATGCCAGCGCGGGCGCGGGGCGGGCGCCGGCCAGCTTGACCAGCGCCGGGCGTACGAGCTGGATGAAGGTGACCATGGCCGATACGGGGTTGCCGGGCAGGCCGAAGAAAAGCGCCTTTCCCAGGCGACCGAAAGCCAGTGGACGGCCCGGTTTCATGGCTACTTGCCAGAAACCCACGCTGCCGGCTTTTTCCAGCGCTTCGAGCACGTAGTCGGCCGCGCCCACGGACACACCGCCGGTGGTCAAAACCGCATCGAACTGCGAGGCACCCTGCAGCGCGTCGTCCAGCGCTTCGGGAACGTCCGGGACGATGCCGAGATCGTGGATCTCGACGCCGAGCTCCGACAGCAGCCCGAACAGGGTATGACGGTTGGAATCGTGGATCTTGCCGGGCGGCAGGGGTTGTCCCACGGGCACGATTTCATCGCCGGTGGAGAAGAACGCCACGCGCGCCCGGGCCAGCACCTCGACCTCGGCGGCGCCCACCGAGGCCAGAACGCCCAGGTCGGCGCTGCCGATTCGGCGCCCGGGTTCGAACACCGTCTGGCCGCGCTTGACGTCTTCGCCCGCGGCGCGCACGTTGGCGCCGGTCTTGCAGGCTTCGGTGAAGCGCACCATGTCGTCTTCGCGCTCGGTTCGTTCCTGCATCACCACGGAGTCGGCGCCTGCCGGCAGTACCGCGCCGGTCATGATTCTCACGCACTGCCCCGGGCCGACCTCGCCGTCGAAGGGATGCCCGGCGAAACTCTCGCCGACTTCGCGCAGCCGCGCGCCCGGTACGGCCAGGTCGGCGGCGCGCACGGCATAGCCGTCCATCGCTGAGTTGGTATGGTTGGGCACGTCGATTGCGGCGCTGACCGGCTCGGCCAGTACGCGCCCGAGCGCGTCGCGCAAGTTCAATCGTTCGCGGCCCGTGACTGCTTCGACCTGTTCGAGAATGCGCGCGCGCGCCTGTTCCAGCGGCAACGCCGGGCCGTCGTGGCCGCAACCGCCGCCGGCCTTGAGTGCGGACTGGTTCATGGTGTCTCCGTGCTGAGCATGGCCGCCAGCGCATCGCGCTGGTCAGGCGTATTGACGTTGAGAAATGCCTCGGGGGTGTCGTCGAATTCGACCTGGACGAAGTTACGGCTGGCGTACCAGCGATCCGGTTTACGCTCGCCTTCGATCAGCCTCGCGGTCAGGTCGGGCGCCAGGCGAGAATCGAACAGCGCATGCAGCGAATGCAGTCGGCCGTCGGCTTCTGCAGCGGCGATCTCGGCGCTTTCGCGGATCAGCGCCCCGGCCAGCCGCTGGGCCAGGTCGGACGGCAGGCGCGGCGCATCGCAGGGTACGCAAAGCAGGTAATCGGTGCGGCTGGCGGAGAACGCCGCGTGCAAGCCGGCCAGCGGACCCTGGAACCCGTCGTGACGATCCTGGATCACCGTCACGCCCAGGCCGCGATAGGCGTCGAGCGAACGGTTGGCGTTGATGATCACCGATCCGACCTGCGGCCGCAGGGCCTCAAGCGTCCATTCGATCATCGGCTTGCCGGCAACCTCGACCAGGCCCTTGTCCAGTCCGCCCATGCGCCGTGCCTGGCCGCCGGCCAGGATCACGCCGGTGATGCGTTCGCGTTCAATCATGCGTTTCGAGTTCCTCTCGGCCGGGCGCGCTGCAGAATTCGGTGTAGTCGACGTAGCCCGGAAAGTCGCTGCCTTTGGCGCAATAGCGGCAACCCGAGTCCGGACCGAGGGTGAGTTCGCGCATGCGCGTGGTGCGTGCGTCGAACAGCAGCAACCGCCCGATCAGCGGCTCGCCGACGCCGGTTGCCAGCTTGATGACCTCCAGCGCCTGCAGCAACCCGATGATGCCGGGCACGGCGCCGAGCACGCCGGCCTCGCTGCACGACGGCGCCATGTCGGGTGCGGGCGGCTCGGCGAACAGGCAGCGATAGCACGGGCGGCCTCCCGCGGCAAATGTGGAAACCTGGCCCTCGAAACGCTGCACCGCGCCGTACACGTTGGGCAGACCCAGCCGGATGCAGGCATCGTTGACCAGGTAGCGAGTTGGGAAATTGTCCGACCCGTCGACAATGATTCGGTAGTCGGAGAACACGTCCTCGATATTGCTCGAATCGAGCCGGAGCTGGTGGGTGCGCACTTCGATTTTCGGGTTGAGGCCCTCCAGCGTGGCGCGCGCGGAATCGGTCTTGGGCCAGCCGATCCGATCGTCGCGATGCAGCACCTGCCTGTGCAGGTTGCTTCGTTCAACCCGGTCGTCATCGACCAGACCGAGCGTGCCGATTCCGGCCGCGGCCAGGTACAGGGCTGCCGGCGAACCCAGGCCGCCTGCGCCCACCAGCAACACGCGCGAGCCGGCCAGCTTCGCCTGACCTTCGATGCCGATTTCGGGCAGGTTCAGCTGCCGCGCGTAGCGTTCAGCACTGTCGGCATCGATGCACTCGGGACGCACGCAGGGCAGGCCCTCGCGCTTCCAGCGCTCCACCCCGCCGGTGACCACCGCGACCCGTTCGTAGCCAAGCCGGCGCAAGTCGTCGGCGGCCAGCAGCGACCTGGGGCCGCTGGCGCAGATCAGCATGACCGAAGCCTCGGGGGGCGCCAGTTCATTGATGCACATTTCAAGATCATTTCGCGACAGTGCCCGGGCCCCGGCGGGCATGCCCTGGGCCAGCTCGCCGGGCTCGCGCACGTCGATCAGCAATTCCCCGGCAGTCAGGCGCTCGTGGGCCTGGGTCGGGGTGAGCTGCCGGATCCGGTCGCGCAATTCGGCCAGGCGCCTGTCGAGCACCATTCGGGCTCAGCCCCCGGCCACGGAAGGCACCACCAGCAACGAATCCCCGTCCTCGAGCACGGTGGCCAGTCCGTCGCCGGAACGGATATCGCGCTCGCGAACGAACAGGTTCACATGCGGGCGGACCTGGCCGCCGCGGGTCAGGATGCGCAGGCGTGCTTCGGGGTGCAGCCGGCCCAGCTCGTCAAGCGCCTCGGCCACGTTGCCTGCTTCTACCGCGATTTCCCGTGCCCCGTCGGCCAGCGGACGCAGCGCATCGGGAAGTTCGATCTTGATCATTTCGATTCCGCTTTCGGGTCCTGGAACGGGTCGTCGAGCTCGACGAATTCCGATGCTATCACGCGCCCGTGCGGCGAATGATTCCGACCACCAGCCGGTCGGGTTCGCAAGCAGGTCCAAGGCGGGTCAGCACGACCCGGTCCAACGCCGGGTTGGCTTCCAGCATCGCGAATGCGGCGGCTTCGGCTTCGCTTTGCCGCCGGTCGTCGTCTACCTGATTGATGACCGCGCACACGTCGAACGGCCTGGTGCCCTGAAGCAGTCCGTGCTCGGCGCTGTACATGCGTGCCAAGTGCCGGGGGCCGATCGGCTGTCCGAGCGCAAGCCCCGCGATTTCGGCAATGCGTTCGGGTCGATGCGCGATCCGCTCGTCCAGCGGCTGCCCCAGCACCGCCGCCGAGACGACGACCAGGACCTTTGCGGTCGATCGCGGCAATACCGGTTCTCCCGGTTTCGGCGCCTTGATGCCGCGCATTCGCGCCCCGTCGGCCTTGACCAGGGTGAGATCGAACCCGCCGGCGGCATGCAGCGCTTCGACCTGTTCCGGCGCAAGGCCTGCGACGCGACCGGTCTTGGCGGCCGGCTGCAGGAAGGCGCGAACCCGGGCGCCGGTTTCGATTCCTGCCTGCCGGATCAATTCGGCGGCCGACTCGACGTTGATTTCCATGCCGGTCCAGCGCGGTGGTCTGGGGGTGTGCACGGTTGCGGTCCAGGCCACCCGGCCCGGCGTTTCGGCGGCAATCGCGTACAGCAGGCTCTTCTTCCCGCCGGCGCCGACGGCTGCGACGATCCCTTGCGTTATGCCCAGCGCCGGGAGCAGGGCGGTCATTCGACGCGACCGGCCTGGACGCTGAGGATGGGGGGCAGGAATGCGGGCAGCGCGTCGAACCGCTCGCCCCGGTCGCGGCTGGCATACAGCTGTCCGCTGGAAGTGCCGAAATAAACCCCCAGTGGATCGAGGTCGTCGGTATCCAGCCCGTCGCGCAGAACCGTGACGAAGCAATTTTGCTGCGGCAGGCCGTTGCTGAGCGCGACCCACTCGGCCCCGGCGTTTTCAGTGCGATACACCCGTAGCCTGCCGTCGACGGTGGAGCGGAACTGGGATGAATCCTCGGGGATGGTGAACAGCACGTCCGGGTCGTTCGGATCCAGGCCGAGGGCATAGCCGAAATCGCTGGGCAATCCGGAGGTGATCTCGATCCAGCTTTCGCCGCCGTCGTCCGAGCGCCATGTTCCGGTGTGGCTTTGCCGATACAGCCGGTCGGGGTCGGCGGGGTGCATGCGCAGGGTGTGATCGTTGTGCCCGGCCTCGGGCTCGGCCTGCGGCAGGTAGGGCGCGCGCACGCCCCGGTTACAGGGCCGGAAACTTGCGCCCCCGTCGTCGGAGCGGTACACGCCGCCGGCGGCCAGTGCCGCGTAAAGGCGCTGGTCGAAGGCGGCGATCGAATGCACCGCGCACCCGCCCTTGGCCGGGTGCCAAAGCCCGGCGGTGGGGTGCCGGTGAAAGGCGTCCAGGCATTGCCAGTGCTCGCCCCGGTCGTGCGATACGAATATCCCGGGCGGCTCGACGCCGGCGTAGATCGTAGCCGGCTGCCCGTCAGGTCCCGGTGCCAGGCTCCAGATGACTTTCAGGCTTTCCGGACCGTCGTCGTCACCGTGTCGGGGGACGTCGGCCAGCGGCTGCCAGTCGCGCCCGGCATTCTCGCTGCGATAGATGTGGATGCCCCAGATCGGGTGATGGGCCGCCGCATACCCGGTCCGGCCGCCGTCGCGCGGGTCGAGGAAAGCGCGCTGGATTTCGTAGCCGGCAAGATGCGGCCCCTCGATCTCGAACCGCCGGCGGGACGCATCGCTGCGGGCAATGAACAGTCCCTTGCGGGTGCCGACGAGAATCGCGACTGCTGGTTGACTCATGATGGGTTCGGCATTGAGCGTTTTCGGCTAGGATGCTGGTGGGCCTGCCGAATCAGTATAGCCAAGGGATGAGCCATGAGCGCAGAAACAAAAATACGCGCCGGAGAGATATTCGATGCCTTCCAGGATCCGGTGCTGGGACCGGATCTCAAGAGAGCCCTGGGTGCGCCCGAAATCTCGGTCGATGGTGGCAACCTCACGCTTGCGCTGACGCTGGGGTTCCCGTCGCGCCGTCATGGCCGCCGTTTGGCCCGGGAGCTCAAGCGGCAACTGGAAGCCGACGACCTCATTGATCAGGCCGAGGTGCTTGCAAGCACTCGCATCGCGCCCCACCAGACGCAGCCGAACGTAGAGCGGCTGAAGTCGGTCAAGAACATCATCGCGGTTTCCTCGGCCAAGGGCGGGGTGGGCAAGTCGACGGTGGCCTGCAACCTGGCGCTGGCGCTGGTTGCCGAAGGCGCTTCGGTGGGAATGCTGGATGCCGACATTTACGGGCCCAGCCAGCCACGCATGCTGGGCGTCAAGGGTCGGCCGGATTCCCTCGACGGCCACGCGATCGAACCGATGAAAAGCTACGGCATCGAGTCGATCTCGGTGGGCTACCTGATCGACGACGACGAGCCCATGATCTGGCGTGGGCCGATGGTGACCCGCGCCATGCAGCAGTTGCTGGGCGATACCCGATGGAGCGATCTGGACTACCTGATCGTCGACATGCCGCCGGGTACCGGCGACATTCAGTTGACCCTGTCGCAGCATGTCCCGGTGGCCGGTGCGGTGATCGTGACCACGCCCCAGGACATCGCCACGCTGGATGCGCGCAAGGGGCTGCAGATGTTCCGCAAGGTCAACGTGCCGGTGCTGGGCATCATCGAGAACATGAGCCTGCACACTTGTAGCAACTGCGGGCACCAGGAACACGTGTTCGGCGCCGGCGGCGGCGAGCGGATTGCGCACGACTACGGTGTACCGCTGCTGGGTGCACTGCCGCTGGACATCCGTATTCGGGAGCATGCCGATGGTGGCCGTCCCAGTGTCGTGGCCGAGCCGGACGGCGAAATTGCCGGGCTTTTCAGTGGAATCGCCTTGCGCATGGCGGCCAAGCTGTCGCTGCAGGCGGCCGATTACACGCATCGGATGCCGAAGATCGTGATTCGCTAGTATGCTGGTCCAATGAACGACTCGACCATTGACCGCAACCCGGTGCTGGGCATGACCTTGATGCTGCAGAATGATGCCGCCGGCTGGCAATTGCTGGGCGTGTTCCCGGAATCCGGTCCGCCCGAGGGTCGGCCGACCTGCCGCCTGGTGCGCGACGGCGGCGATTCGAAGATCTATCAATGGCAGCGCCTGCCGTTGCGTCTGCAGCCGGATCAGACCGATGACTACATCTACAACATCACCAGTCGCAGCCCGATGCTGTTCGTGATCTGCAAGCCCGGTGAAGACGCGCAGCCGGTTCCGCTGCGCATCAGCGCCGACCAGGATGATTGCGTGGCCGCCGTGGAAGTCGATGAACTGGTGTTCCAGGCCGCGATGCCACCGCCGGTTATCGGCTGGGTCCAGCGCTATGTGGAAGCGCACTGGACGCCGGGCCCGCGCAAGAACAAACGCGGCCGCGGCCCGCGGCCCGACGCTGCCGGAAGCGATCGCAAATGAAGGATCGAAACCAACCCATCGGGCTGGATTCGGAAACCGGCGAGAATAAAGACCCGGATACCTTTCTGCTGCGCTGGGCGCGTCGCAAGGCCAGGGCAGAGCGCGAATCGACGACGGACGAGACGGGTGCCGAATTGGTCGACGAGCCCGGCGAAGAATCCAACGATGGCAGGGTACGACAGCAATCGTCCGAATCGGAGCATGCTGCGCCTGATGCGACTTCTCGAGCGCAAGCCGGCGAAGTTGAAGCCGAAGCCGAAAAGGGCGACGAGGACATGCCGCCGCTGGACACTATCGATCAGGGTGGAAGTGTGGCCGATTTCTTTTCGTCCCGGGTGAGTCCGGCCCTGCGCCAGGCTGCGCTGAGACGCCTGTTCGGTCAAAGCTCGCTTCCAGTGGGTGACGATCTCGATGACTACGCCGAGGACTACACCAAGTTCACCAAGCTGGGCGATATCGTGACCAACGAAATGCGCCACAGGATGGAGGTCGTTCGCCAGCGCCTTCTCGAGCGGAGTCCGGAGGTCGAGCACGCCGAAGTCGGTGCAGCAGAGGATCGTGACCTGGCCTCGGCGACTGACCCCGAGACGCAGGCCACGGACGAAGCGCAGGCCAGCCCTGACGATGGCGATGAAATTGTCAAAGGCGATGCCGACCATTGCTCCGATGACAAGAGAGTCACCTAAGGAGAGTTTCAAGCATGATCCAAAGCCCGGCTGATCCCGCCGACGGCATTGATTGGCCTGCCACCACACCAGCCGGGCGTGCGCGCGCCGCCGCGCTGGCCGAATTCGAGCCCATGCCCGAGCCGATGGAGTGGGTCGAGTACCACTCGTCGGGCCGGTTGCTGATCATCGGTCCGGCCGATGAGGCCTGGCCACTGGCCGAAGCGCTGAGCGAGCACCTGACCTGCGTGATGCTGGCCACCAGGCCGCCGACGGAGCCACCGGATGCACCGCCGCCGGCGCGTTACCTGGACGGCAGGCCGCGAGACCTGACCGGCTACCTGGGCGCCTTCAGTCTGGACGTGGAAGTTGATCGCGGCCGAGTGCTGGGGGCGGCCCAGGCATTCGGAATCGAGTCGGGAACCTTCGATCTCGTGCTCGACCTGGACGGGTCGGGCGGCATGCGCATGGACGAGCCGCCGCCGGGTTACTTTCGCGCGCTCACCGAGGTGCAGCGGCAAGAAGCGTTGCAGGAATTGCCGCACATGGTCGGCGAGTTCCAGAAGCCCCGGTATTTCGCCTACGACCCCGATATCTGCGCCCACGGCGCCCGGGGACTGGCCGGCTGCAGCAACTGCCTGCTTGCCTGCGCGACCGAAGCGATCATTTCGGTCGGCGACAGGATCGAAGTCAATCCATACCTGTGCCAGGGCTGTGGCAGCTGCACGACGGTGTGTCCTTCCGGAGCCATTCAATACCAGGCGCCGGTCGGCGCGGACCTGGTCGATTCTGCCCGCCGCCTGCTCAAGACATTCCGCGACAATGTCCAAGACGGCCCGGCGCCGGAATTGCTGCTATACAGCGCCGATTCGGCCCAGGTGCAACTGGCGGCAGTCGCAGCCGAGCTTCCAGAGTACATTCTGCCGATCGCGGTCGAGGATGCCGGTTCGGTCGGAATGGATGCCTGGCTTTCGTTGCTCGCCTTCGGTGCCGCGCGCGTAATGCTGCTGCCCGGGCCGGCGCCGGCGCCGGCCAAGGTCCAGGCCAGCAAATCCATGATCGGGGTGGCCGAAGCGATTATCGGGGCGCTGTCCGATCCCCATTGCGCCGAGCGGATCGTCTGGCTGGATAGCCCGGGTGATGCGGCATCGCTGCGGGCCATCGCGCCCCTGGTCACGGCGCCGGCGACGTTCGGCGGCATTGGCGGCAAGCGCGAGTTGATTCGCCGCGCCCTCGAGGCATTGCATGAGCAGGCCGATTCGCCCGAGAAGATCGCGGCGCTTCCACCGCAGGCCGCATTCGGCGCAATCGAGGTCGACCGCGATGCCTGCACGCTGTGCATGGCGTGCGTTTCGGTATGTCCGGCTTCGGCCGTGCAGGGGGGCGGCGACCTGCCGCGCCTGCAGTTTCGCGAGGATCATTGCCTCCAGTGCGGACTTTGCGAACAGGCCTGCCCGGAAGATGCGATCAGGCTTCAGCCCCGGATGAATTTCCAGGCTCATCTCGATCCCGGGCAGCGCATTCTCAACGAGGCGCCCATGCATCACTGCCCGGACTGCGGCAAGGCGTTTGCAACCGAACAGATGATAGAACGCATGACAGAGCGGCTCAGCGGACACTGGATGTTCCAGGACGATCGTTCCCGAAAGCGCCTTCTGCTTTGCGAGGATTGTCGGATCAAGCAGATGTGGGACCAGGAAGGCGGCGGGATCGATGTTCATCGCGGCAAGGGCCCGTGATCTGCATGACCGACTAAACGGAACCGGGTGGATAATCGGTCGCATCCGGGAGCGGATATAGACTAAAGTCTAATACTTGATCGGCATCAATTTGGACGATACGTCCACCGTCGATTCGGCAGGCCGTTTCATCCTTCGCATGACTTGCCCGCTCGCCGATTACAGTTGCTCGAGCGCCCCTTCTCCGGGACCGGCGCGGACAGCCCGGACCTGGCGCAAACGCACTAATACCAGGGCTTTCGGGGATGCCCGGGTCAGTCGGACCATGGCCGCTGCAGCGTCCGGACCGCGCCTCGGAAGTTGCACTGCGAATGCACTGCGCGTCAAGTTCGATTCCCGAACGTATTGTTTGCAAGTCGCGTCGAATTCGTGCCTGCTGATTCGGCGACAGTGCCTGCTTTCGGAAAGCGCTTGACGGGAAGCATGCGGAGGTTGTAGATTGGATCAAAGAAAGAAGTAACAAGATATTTCTGCCATGCGGCTTGAATCGAACTCCCAGGATCCAGCAATGCCTTCTCCGATGGCGCCATCCCGGAAGTCGATGCATCAATCGGACGAAAATGCAGAACATCTTCTTGTTGAAGACGCGGAGAAATCCCGCGCAGACACCTACCGAATCCTCGCGCGTCTTTTTCGCGCCGCCCCGGATGCCGATCTGCTGCAGCGCCTTGCCGAGTGCGGCGGCGATGAGACGCCCGAATCGAAACTGACCTCGGCCTGGAACGACCTGGCAGGGGAATGCCGCAGGGCCGATCCGGTTGCGCTGGATCACGAGTACCACGCACTGTTCATCGGACTTGGTCGCGGAGAAGTTCTTCCGTATGCAAGCTGGTACCTGTCCGGTTTTCTGCTCGACAAGCCGCTTGCCAGGCTGCGTGCCGATCTCCGCCGGTTGGGCATAGACCGTGCCGATGATGTCAGCGAGTCCGAGGACCATGTCGCGGCGCTTTGCGAAACCATGGCCTTGCTCATCGGTCCGGAAGGCGGTATCGACCTTGCGGGACAAAAGCACTTCTTCGATCGCCACCTACAGCCCTGGATCAGCCATTTTCTGGCAGACGTCCAGGGTGCGCAGAACACCGATTTCTATCGTCCGGTCGCCTGCCTGGCGCAAGCCTTTTTCGAGTTCGAGCAACGCTGGCTGTCATTGCCGCAATAATCACGGAGAGCAGACTTATGAAACGAGTCAACAAGAAGCCGGGCCAGGGACCTGACCTGACGCGCAGACGTGTCCTGGGCAGTGCCTTTGGCGTCGGCACCGCTGCCAGCCTGGGGTTGTTGTCGATGAAAGGAGTTGCGACCATCGAAAGCGCCCCGGACCCGGATGCCGAGTCTCGCAATTACCGCGAGTCCGACCATATTCGCCGTTACTACAAAAGCGCGCGGCTATAGCAGCGCCGCCTGGAACCAAGGCCGGAGAATCGCCTCATGAAACTGATCCGCAAGCAAACCGATAATTCTTCGAACAAGGCAGCGCGCGGCAGCGCATTCGACCGCAGGACTTTTCTCAAGCGTTCTGGCCTGACGGCCGGGACTGCAGCCGTGGCGGGGAGCATTCCTCTTGGCATGATGCGTCGCGTCGAAGCGCAGACCGAATCGGCGCCGGCAACCAGCAACGTGGAAATCAAGCGCACTGTCTGCAGCCACTGCTCGGTCGGCTGCGGGGCGATTGCCCACGTCGAAAACGGAGTATGGGTGGGGCAGGAGCCCGATTTCGATTCTCCTTTGAACCTGGGCGGACATTGCGCCAAGGGCGCGTCACTGCGTTACCACGGCCTGAGCGAGAAGCGTGTTCGCTACCCGATGAAGCTCGTCGACGGCGAATGGAAGCGCCTGAGCTGGCAGGAGGCGGTCGACGAAATCGGCGATCACTTCCTCAAGATCCGCGAGGAGTCCGGACCGGACGCAATCTTCTGGTGCGGTTCGTCCAAGGCCAGCAATGAAGGGGCTTACCTGCAGAGAAAGTTCGCGGCCTTCTGGGGTTCGAACAACATCGATCACCAGGCGCGCATCTGCCATTCGACCACGGTCGCCGGGGTTGCCAATACCTGGGGCTACGGTGCGATGACCAATTCGTACAACGACATGCATAACGCCAAGGCGATGCTGTTCATCGGCTCGAACGCTGCCGAGGCGCACCCGGTTGCGATGCAGCACATTTTGCGTGGCAAGGAAAACGGCGCGAAGATGATCGTGGTCGACCCGCGCTATACCCGCACCGCCGCGCACTCCGATCAACACATCCGCATTCGTCCGGGTTCGGACGTCGGCTTCATCTGGGGTCTGCTCTGGCACATCTTCGAAAACGGCTGGGAGGATGCCGAGTACATCAGCCAGCGCGTCTACGGCATGGACAGGATTCGCCAGGAAGTCGCCAACTGGGGTCCCGCCGCGTGCGAGGACGTTACCGGCGTCGACGAGGAAACGATGCGCCAGGCTGCGCAGACGCTGGCCGAGAACCGCCCCGGCACCATCGTCTGGTGCATGGGAGGCACCCAGCATCATATTGGAAACAACAACACCCGCGCCTACTGCGTACTCCAGCTTGCGCTGGGCAATATCGGGGTTTCCGGCGGTGGCGCCAACATCTTCCGCGGCCACGACAACGTGCAGGGCGCGACCGACGTCGGCCCGAATTGCCAGACGCTGCCCGGCTACTACGGCCTGGCCGACGGCGCCTGGAAGCACTGGGCACGCGTATGGGACGTGGATTACGACTGGCTCAGGGCGCGTTTCGACAATGACCGGGAATACGATTCCGGCGACGGAAGCCTCGCCCACCCGATGAACATCCCGGGCATCGCGGTCTCGCGCTGGATCGACGGCATCCTCGAAGATCCCGAAAACCTGTCGCAGCGCGACAACTTCCGTGCCGTGTTCTTCCAGGGCCACGCGGTCAACAGCCAGACCCGCGGGCCCGAAATGAAAAAGGCGATCGAGAAGCTGGAGATGGTCGTCGTATCGGATCCATATCCGACGCATCTTTCGATCATGTCCGAGCGCAAGAATGGCGTGTACCTGCTGCCGACCTGCACGCAGTTCGAGCAGGAAGGCTCGGTGACCGCCTCGAACCGGTCCTTGCAGTGGCGGCAAAAGGTCATCGACCCGATGTTCGAATCCAGGCCCGACGCGGCCATACTCTACATGTTTGCGCAGAAGTTCGGGTTTGCCGACGAAATGTTCAAGAACATTTCAGTGGACGATTCGGGCATGCCCAGCCCCGAGGACACGCTGCGGGAAATCAATCGCGGTCACTGGACCATCGGTTATACCGGTCAGAGTCCGGAACGTCTGAAGCTGCATGCTGAAAACAGGCATACCTTCGATACAACCACGCTGGTCGCCCGCGGCGGTCCATGCGACGGCGAGACCTACGGGTTGCCATGGCCGTGCTGGGGAACGCCCGAAATGGGCCATCCCGGCACGCACGTCCTCTACGACACCAGCAAGCCGGTTTCCGAGGGCGGGCTGACCTTCCGGGCGCGTTTCGGCACCGAACACGAGGGCAACAACATTCTTGCCGAAGGGTCCTACAGCAAGGATTCCGATCTCGAGGACGGTTACCCCGAGTTTTCCTACGGCATGCTGCGGCGGCTGGGCTGGCAGCAGGCACTTTCGGCCGATGAGGTTGCGACAATTGCCTGGGTGGCCGGACTGCGCGAAAAGCCGACCGGCGCGGTCAGCGAGGAAGATGTCGCGGAATTCCGGAATATGGAATCGGACGCGCTCGACGGGGTCAACTGGAAGACCGACTTGAGCGGGGGCATACAGCGGGTTGCCATAGCGCACGAGTGTGCGCCGTTCGGCAACGCAAAGGCTCGCGCCATCGTCTGGACCTTCCCCGACCAGGTGCCGCTGCATCGCGAGCCGTTGTATACGGCGCGGTATGACCTTGTCTCGAAGTATCCGACCTTCGAGGATCGCAAGTCCCTCTGGCGCGTGCCCACCCGATATGCGTCGATCCAGGCCACCGACTACTCGGGTGACTACCCGCTGGTGTTTACCAGCGGAAGGCTGGTCGAGTATGAAGGTGGCGGCGAGGAAACCCGATCGATGAAATGGCTGGCAGAGTTGCAGCAGGACATGTTCGTCGAGATCAATCCGGCCGACGCCAACGATCGCGGCATCAAGGATAACCAGTGGGTCTGGCTCGAGGGGCCAGAGGGTGGACATATCAAGATTCGCGCCATGATCACCGATCGCGTCGGGCGTGGTGTGGTCTGGACGCCATTCCATTTCGGCGGCTGGTTCCAGGGTGAGGATCTGTACGATCGCTATCCGGAAGGTACGGCGCCGTACGTGCGAGGTGAAGCCTGCAATACGGCCACCACCTACGGCTACGACCCGACGACCCAGATGCAGGAAACAAAATCCACTCTTTGCCAGATCAAGGCCGCCTGAGGCCGGAGGACACCGCAATGGCCCGTATGAAATTTCTTTGTGATGCCGATCGCTGCATCGAGTGCAACGGCTGCGTGACGGCTTGCAAGAACACCAACGAAGTGCCCTGGGGCGTCAATCGGCGCCGCGTGGTCACCCTGAACGACGGCCTGCCTGGAGAAAAGTCCATCTCGGTAGCCTGCATGCACTGCACCGATGCACCATGCGCCGCGGTTTGCCCGGTCGACTGTTTCTACACCACCAATGACGGGATCGTTCTGCACGACAAGGATCTTTGCATTGGCTGCGGTTACTGTTTCTATGCCTGCCCGTTCGGCGCGCCGCAGTTCCCCAGGACCGAAGCCTTCGGTGTGCGCGGCAAGATGGACAAGTGCACGTTCTGTGCCGGTGGGCCGGGAGAAGACGGCAGCGAGGACGAGTTCACCAAGTACGGCGCCAACCGGATCGCCGGCGGCAAGCTTCCGGCCTGCGCCGAAATGTGCGCGACCAAGGCCTTGCTCGCCGGTGACGCCGACATGGTGGCCGACATCTACCGCGAGCGCGTCATGCGCCGGGGTGGTCGGCCGCAGACCTGGGGCTGGTCGCAGGCTTACGGCGAGGGATGATCGTCATGCGTTTGAAGATGGCATTGATGGTATTGGCGGGATTGAGCACGATGTTGCTTGGCGCCTGCTATGAATCGTCGGAAGTCAACCGTTATGAACCTGGGGTCTACAAGGGCCAGCAGGATCCGCTGGTTTCGAAACTCGAAAGCGATGACGAGCTCAGAGAAAAGCTCAACAATCGTTTCGACGGCCAGCGGGATCGATGAGCTGGAGATCAACAAATGAATACACGCACTGATTCACGGAGAAAGTCACGGCGCATTCTGGCCGTTTCCGCCATGGTCCTCGTCGCGGCAATGCTCGTGCCGCTGACCGGTTATGTCTATGTTGCCGTTGCGCAAAAGCAGGCCGAGAGCCCGGCTGCGTGGAGCGAAACCAACCCCCGGTCCGAGACCTGGCGCGAGGTCAGGCAGGGCAACGAGGGCTACAGTGCGGTGAAAGGTCCCGAGGCCAATGTACTGATCAACAATGGCGGCCAGATCTACCGTGAGATCCGGAATGGTCCGATTTCGATATACGGTCCCTGGGTTCTCGCCGTCATGCTGCTGGGCATCATCGGCATGTTCGTCCTCAGCGGGGGGGGGCAGAAAGTCGAAAAACCGCTATCCGGCAAGCGCGTTCCGCGGTGGGGAGCCTATGATCGCTATGTTCACTGGATCATGTCCATCACTTTCATTCTGCTTGCCATCACCGGCCTGAGCCTGTTGTTCGGCCGGGCCGTGCTGATTCCGCTGCTCGGTGCTGAAGGATTCGCGGCCTGGGCCTATGCGGCGAAGTACATCCACAATTACAGTGGGCCGCTGTTTGCCGTGACCCTGATCATGCTGGTGATTTCCATGGCCCGGCATAACATTCCTTCCCGCGTCGATGTCGACTGGTTTCTCAAGGGTGGATTCGCCGGCAAGCACGTTCCCACGGGTAAGCTCAATGCCGGTGAGAAACTCTGGTTCTGGTTCAACGGCATCGCCGGTATTGCCGTGGCGTTGTCCGGAATCGTATTGATCCTGCCCAATGTATTCGAGACGCGCAGCCTGATGCAGATCATGCTGCTTCTCCATGCCGGCCTGGCTTTGTTGTACATTGGCGGTAGCTTCGTCCATATTTACATGGGTACGCTGGGCGCCCGGGGCGCGCTGGATGGAATGACCAAGGGCCACGTCAGCTCCGAGTGGGCGGAACAGCACCACGACCTTTGGTATGCGCAGGTCAAGTCCGAGGGCAAGGAGTTCGTTGAAGAGGATCAGGCCAGTTCCGGAAGTCGTGGGGTGACCTCGGAATCTGGCTCAACGGCCTGAAATCGATATCGAGGGCCAGCAGGCGGTCAAGTGCTGCCACTGTCGCTGTCTTCCAGACCCAGGAAACGCCGAATCGATACGGTTCGGCGTTTTTCGTTGCAGTCGATTTCAAGACCGCCGTCCGCATCAAGGCCCGCGAGGGTCCCGGCCAGCTTTTCCTTTTCGTCCAGCACCAGCGCCACTGGTGTACCGGCCCCATCGCTGCGGCTGCGGAATTCGCGTCGGATCGGCTCCATGCCTTCTTCGGCCCAGCGGTTCAGCCATGCCAGGAACTGGCGCGAGAATTGCTCCAGCAACTGCACCGGATTGATGTCCGGGTTTCCGCCTTCGTCGAGCAGGCAGCCGCCGTCGAAAATGCTGCTCGGGCGCTGACCCACGTTGCATGACAGCACCAGTGTCAGCCAGCCCGCCCTGCGGTCTTCGTGAAGCCACAGCCCGGCGATCTTCGTACCGCCGACCAGCAGGTCGTTGGGCCAGCGATAGCGCAGTTCGGTCATTGGTCCCACCATGGCGGCAACCGCCGCACCCAGCGAGACCAGCCCCACCAGGGCGATCTGGCCGGTCTGTCGCCAGTCGAAGTCGGGCCTGAGGATCACGGCGGCGTACAGACCGTCGGCGGGGCTATCCCACTCGCGGCCCAGCCGCGCCAGTCCGATCGTCTGTTCTGTCGTCCACACCAGCGTTCCCTCGGGGGCGCCGTCCCGTGCATGTTTCAGCGCCGCTTCGGCCAGATTTCCGGCCGACTGCAGATGGATCGGTTCGTAGACCGAGGGTAATTCCGTGCCCTGTCCCTGCATGGCGGGCATCAGTGACGGGTGTCCGGTGAGCTTTCGTCGATCTGCTCCAGCAGCTTGCGCAGTTTCTGAATCGGCGCCGACAGCATGTTCAATGTTCCGTCGCTGGCCGCAAGCGCTGCGTGGAGCAGGGCGCGCGCTTCCTCGCTGCGACCGAAGCGGTGCTGGACACCGGCCAGAAGCGCGGCCACCTCCAGGTACGCAGCGCCGGATTTTCCCGAGCGCGCCTGGGTTCGCTCCGCAAGGTGGAGTAGCAGGGGCTCGGCCATTTCAGGCTTGCCGCCGTCGACATAGAGCCGCGCCAGCTCGGTCAGCGCGCCCAGCGTGTGCGGGTGGTCGGGCCCCAGCAATTCGCGCCACAGCTCGATGTCAGACCGGTACAACGCCTCGGCTTCACCCCAGGCACCCCGTTCGCGCAGGACGCCGGCAAGGTTGAGAAGCGTGGTGGCAAAGGCCGGGCTTTTTTCACCGGCAACCTCGTTCCAGGTTTCCAGTGCCCTGCGGTAAAGTTTTTCGGCTTCGGCGTGATTGCCCAGGGACTCCAGCACCACGGCGAGATTGTGCATGCTGGTGGCAGTATCCTCATGGGTTTCCCCGTGGACCGCCATCAGGATGGCCAGAGCGCGGCGATGAAGCTGCTCGGCTTCGCGGAACTGCCGCCTGGCATCCAGCACTGTGCCGAGGTTGCCAAGGCATGCGGCCGTTGCCGGGTGCTGTGGACCAAAGGCGTTTTCGGTAATTTGCAGCGCTTCGCGGTACAGGGGCTCGGCGACGTCGTATTGGCCGTTGACATATGCAATGCCGGCAAGCTGGTCGCAGCAGCCTGCCGTGGCGGGATGATATCCGCCCAGTTCACGCCGCGCCAGGCGAAGCGAGCGCCTGGCGGAGCGGTCTGCCGAACGCAGGTCTCCGGCTGCCTTCTGCGCGGCCGCCAGGTTGTTGAGCCAGGCAATCATCCGGGCACTGTCGCTGCCGGCAGAATCCGCCATACGTTCGACAGCGTGACCATATTCCTGAACCGCCTCGTTGGCCTTGCCCTCGGATTCGAAGACGCAGGCCTTCCAGTGATGCAGCGATGCCAGAACTGGTGATTCGGTTGCAGTCTGGGTATGCGCAACCGCCAGGGCCTGGTCCAGGAACCCATGTGCAGCCGAGGAATCGGTTTCCGAGTGTGCAGCGAGCTGTTGCAGGGCCCTGATCTGCGCATCGGGGCTGGACTCGGTTTCGGCACGCTCGACCGCCGTCTGCAGCCATTCCAGCGGTGGTTCCGTGGAAGTTACAAGCGAATGGATTCGGCCGGCACCGAGGATTGAATCGCTCAAGTGTCCGGGCGCCTGGACGGCTGCCGCCAGCGCGTCGTGCAAAGCATCGGCGTTCCCCAGTGCTTGCCAGCGGCGTGACGCGTCGAAGGCATGATCGGGTTCCCTCATTGCTTCCAGCATGGCGGGTGTGGTCAGGGCTTCTGCGAGTCGATCCATTCGGCCGCTCGCCGCCCAGTGCCAGCACGCGAGCCCCAGCCGGTCGGGGCGCGTCGGGTCATTGAAATACTCGCCCAGTTTCATATGAATCTTCTGGCGATCGCCGTGATCACCCAGCCAGCGGCGTGCCACTGCATCGCGTGCCCGGGAAGAGGCCAGTGCGACGTGCTCGTCGTCGACCAGAAGACCCGGCGTATCGGCGTCCAGCTCGGGGATGCGGGATGGCGCCAGCGTCTCCATCGCCTTCCGGGAAAGACCGGCCCGTGAAGCCCAGAGCAGTTCCAGCCAGTGCCTGGTTTCATTCGAATCGAGAAGTTCCGGCGCCAGCATGGATGAGTCTGAAGTGTCCATCCTTGCGGTCAGCTCGAACACATGCTCGGCACGCTCGCGAAATTGTTCGGCAGCCGGGCCGGGTGGTGCAGCGAGTAGTACGGTGACATTTGGCGGCAGCCAATCCGGCAACCAGCTGAGATCCGCCGTCAGGCCGTCCAGCGTAAGTTCGTGGGCATCCTCTATCACCACGACGAAGGGTGCCCGGGCGGCCGCCCGGGCAAGCCAGTTGGGCAGCGTATCGGACATTGCAGCCGCACCCATGGGCACGGGGTCGGCAAAACCGGCCTGGCGACGAATATGGTTGAGCAGGCGCCAGAGCAGAATTCGCGGATCGCTGCATTCCGGGCCCAGACCTGCCGAATGGAAGAACCGATTCGCGCCAGGCACATGGGCTGCCGCCAACCGGGCCGAGGCATTGCCGGAACCCTTGGGACGAATCACCAGGTTTACGCCCGCGGCGGGCTCGAATACAGGATACTCGCCGGAGCCGGACGCTTCGAGCCGGCGAACCAGCATCTGCGTCAGGTAGTCCTCCGGGAAGCAGTAAGATCGTGTCATGTCAGGCGAAACCTGCGGCCCGTAGGTGGAACCCGATTATCGGTCAATGCACGGTATTGTTGGCACGCACTTCTTCCTCGATCGAATCAGGGGAATGCATCCGGACGATCCGCCATACGGCGAATGACGGGCGGTTGCAGGCAGAAAGGTTTTGCGGGGAAGCCTGGACCATCCAGCCTGAGAGCTGGCAGATCAGCGGATTGCTTCGGCAAACGCGCGCACGCTGTCCGTGAGCGCTTGAAGGTCGTATCCGCCTTCCAGCGTGGCGGCCAGGCGGCCGTGGGCGTGGGTGTTGGCCAGTTCCCTGAGCTGGCGGCCGATCCAGGCAAAGTCCTCCTCGATGAGTTCGAGCTGGGCCAGCGGGTCCAGGCGGTGGGCGTCGAAGCCGGCCGAGACCAGGATGAGATCGGGTTCGAAGCTGTCCACTGACGGCAGCAGGCTTGTCTCCCATGCGGCCCGGAATTCGTCGCCGCCGGCGCCGGGGGGCAGGGCGGCGTTGTGGATGTTGGCCGCCAGGTTCAGGTGCGGGTCGCCGGTGCCGGGGTACAGCGGCATCTGGTGGCTGGATGCGAACAGCACGTCTTCGCGGCCGGCGAAGATGGCCTCGGTGCCGTTGCCGTGGTGGACGTCGAAGTCGCAGATCGCGACCCGCTTGATGTCCGGTTGCGCCAGCGCATGGGCCGCGGCCACGGCCACCGAGTTGTACAGGCAGAATCCCATCGCACGACCGGCCTCGGCGTGATGGCCGGGCGGGCGGGTGATGGCGAATGCCGAAACGGAAGGTTCGGCCAGGCAATGCTCGACCGCCTGGCAGGCCCCGCCGGCGGCGCGACGGGCGGCGTCGAAGCTGCCGGGGCCGGCCTGGGTGTCGGCATCCAGCGCCATGACCTTGCCGTCGCGCGCGATGTGCTGCGCGATGCGCCGCAGGTGCTCCAGGTAGCCGGCCTCATGCACGCGCGCCAGTTCCTCATCGGTCGCCCGGCGCGCCTCGATCCGCTTCACCCCATCCATCCCTTCCACACCCTGCAGCGCCGCAGCCAGCCGCTGCGGGCTTTCCGGATGCCCGGGCACGGGATCGTGAAGCGCACAATCCGGATGCGTGAATATGACCAGTTCGCTCATTGAAAAACCGTGCGGTTTTCAAGAAATCTTCGAAAAACGTAGCGAGCGGGCGGCGTAGCCTGCCCCGGACCCCGATCCGGGGGTGGCCGCCGGAGCGCAGAATCCGGAGTGTACACGGCAGTACATGAGGAATTCGAGCACCGCCGGACGCCGTCAGGCACACGCGCAGTAGTTTTTCGGAGATTTCTCATCTATTGCGGTCGTGATCCCACAGTATCTCGCCCGTCCCCGAGGCGCGCGCAATCGTGCGCGAGACGACGAACAGCAGGTCGGAAAGCCGGTTGAGGTAGCGGATGGCCGGTTCATTGACCTGCTCGTGCCTGGCCAGCGCGATGACGCGGCGTTCGGCACGGCGGCAGATCGTGCGCGCCAGGTGGGCCTGGGCGGCGGCGAGATTGCCGCCGGGCAGGATGAAATCCTTCAGCGGCGGCAGGTCGACATTGAGCCGGTCAAGTTCCCGTTCCAGCCGCGCGGTGTGGCGGTCGCCGATCAGCTCGGTGCCGGGCATGCACAGCTCGCCGCCCAGGTCGAACAGGTCGTGCTGCACGTCCAGCAGCACCGAATTCAGGTCCTCGTCCCCGGCAGTCGCGATCAGCACGCCGATGGCGCTGTTGAGTTCGTCGACGGTGCCGTAGGCCTCGACCCGCAGCGAATCCTTCTGCGTGCGCGATCCGTCGCCCAGCCCGGTCGTGCCGTCGTCGCCGGTGCGGGTATAGATTTTCGAAAGCCGATGGCCCATGGACATGTTCCCGTTTGATGATTCGTGAATTGTAGCGGGGTCGCCGGAAGCCCGGCATGAAGCCGCCCCGGCGTCAGGGGCCTTGGCCTCCAACCCTTGAATGCGTCGGTCGAAATGATATACTTTTACCAGATGTTTATCCATGACGCAGGAGACTGAGATGCAGGTTGCGAAATGGGGCAATTCCCTTGCTGTCCGCTTGCCCGCGAAACTTGTCCGCGAGCTTGGCCTGAAGGAGGGCGACCAGATCGACCTCTTGAAAGAGGACGGCGCGTTGAAGGTCCGGCGTCAACCCCGCGCCGAGGAAATTCTCGAAGGGCTGCGCCGCTTCCGGGGCAGCTTGCCCGCGGGCGAGCGCCTGAGCCGCGACGCGGCGCATGAGCGCTGAGTTCGTCGACACCAATGTCGTCCTGTACCTGTTGGACGATGGCCCGAAGACTGACCGTGCTGAAGCGATCCTGGGTCGGAGGCCCCGCATCAGCGTCCAGGTGCTGAACGAAGTGATGGTGAACTGCCACCGCAAGGCCGGCCTGAGTTGGCACGAGACAGTGGTCTTCCTCGCCGGGGTTCAATCCTTATGCCCGGTCGAGGAGCTGACATTGCAGACGCATGAGGTTGGCCGTGCTGTGGCCGAACGGTATTGCCTGTCTGTGTACGACGCGATGATCGTTGCCGCCGCCCTGATCGCAGGTTGCACCAGATTATGGAGCGAAGACATGCAAGATGGCCTGCTGGTCGAAGGCCAACTGCGGATCGTCAATCCCTTCGCCTGAATGCCGCCGCTTTCGAGTCTGCTCATACACGAAGTCTGATCGTTGCTCCAGTCCAGAGCCTTTGCACGATTCCTGCTACCCTTTCGGTCTGCCTGAACCATATCCGCATCGGGGCTTCAACATGAGTCTGAAATCCGCTTATCCGTATTACCTGGCCAACAAGGCCGTATTCGCCAACGAAGATCTGGAAGTCTTCGACAAGCACACGCTCAAACCCGCCACCCGGGTGGCCAAGGCCGACGATGCCGTGGTCGACCAGGCGGTCGCGGCCGCCGTGCGCGCTGCTCCGGCGATGGCCAAGCTGCCGTCGTACAAGCGCCGCGACATTCTGCTTTACTGCGCCAACCGATTCCAGGAGCGCTTCGACGAACTGGCCGAAATCCTGGTGGTCGAGGCCGGCAAGGTGATCAAGGACGCGCGCGGCGAGGTCACCCGGCTGATCGAGACCTTCCGGATTGCGGCCGAGGAGGCCACGCGCGTCGGCGGAGAAGTGCTGCCGATGGACATCACCGCGCGCGCCGAGGGCTACATGGGCATGTGGAAGCGCGTGCCGATCGGCCCGGTGTCGTTGATCACGCCGTTCAACTTCCCCTACAACCTGGTCGCGCACAAGGTCGCGCCGGCCATTGCCGCCGGCTGCCCGTTCGTGCTCAAGCCGGCCGAGAAGACCCCGATCGGCGCACTGGTCATGGGCGAGATCCTGGCCGAGACCGATCTGCCCGACGGCGCGTTCTCGATCCTGACCGTGGACCGTGAGGATGCCGCGCGCTTTTCCGAGGACGAGCGCCTGAAACTGCTGAGCTTCACCGGCTCGGACAAGGTCGGCTGGATGCTCAAGGCACAGGCCGGCACCAAGCCGGTGGTGATGGAGCTGGGCGGCAACGCCGCCTGCCTGGTCGATCATGACGCCGATATCGACGACGCGACCGACCGCGTCGTGTTCGGCGGCTTCTACCAGTCTGGCCAGAGCTGCATCTCGGTCCAGCGCGTGCAGGTCCACCGCGATATCTACGCGGCCTTCCGCGACAAGCTGGTCGAGAAGGTCGGCGCGCTCAAGGGCGGCGATCCGTATGACGAAAACACCTTCATCGGCCCGCTGATTTCCGAAGACGACGCAAAGCGCGTGGTCGAGTGGATCGAGGAGGCGGTCGACAAGGGCGCGAAACTGCTGGTCGGCGGCGAGCGCGAAGGCCCGGTGGTGCGCCCGGCGGTGCTGGAAAACGTCAGCCACGACAGTCGCATCTACGACGCCGAGCTGTTCGGTCCGGCCGTGGCGATCGAGCCGTTCGACGATTTCGATGCCGCGCTCAAGCAGATCAACAAGTCGCGCTACGGCCTGCAGGCCGGCCTGTTCATCCGCGACATCGCCAAGATCCGCAAGGCCTGGGATACGCTGGAAGTCGGCGGCGTGATCATCAACGACGTGCCCAGCTTCCGCGTCGATCACATGCCCTACGGCGGCGTCAAGGATTCCGGCCTCGGTCGCGAGGGCGTCCGGTTCGCGATCGAGGACATGACCGAAATCCGCCTGCTGGCGATCCGCGAGCCCTGACCCCTGATCCCTGATCCCGGATTTGATTGAAAAGGAACGGAATCACATGAAGCTCCAGCTCGCCACCTGGCCCGACATCGAGGCCTGGCTGAACGACCACGATGACATCGTGATTCCGATCGGCTCGACCGAGCAGCACGGCCCCAACGGGCTGATCGGTACCGATGCGCTGTGCCCGGAGATCATTGCCGGTGGCATGTCGGAGCAGGGCGCGCTGATCGGCCCGACGCTTTCCATCGGCATGGCCCAGCACCACCTGGCCTTTCCCGGCTCGATCACGCTCAAGCCCACGACATTGATCGCAGTCGTTTGCGACGTGGTCCGGTCGCTGGCCGTGCAGGGTTTCCGGCGCTTTTTCTTCCTCAACGGCCACGGCGGCAACATCGCCACGGTCCAGGCCGCGTTCGCGGAAATCTGGGCCGAGAACAGCCTGGCCGGCAGAGGCTCGGGTCTGGATCTCAGGCTGGTCAACTGGTTCGAGGGCGCGCGGGTCAGAAAGCTCTCGCGGGAACTGTTCGGCGATGCCGAAGGCTCCCACGCCACACCGTCCGAGGTATCGCTGACCTGGCATGCCTACCCCGAGGCGGCGCGCGACGTGCCAATGGCTCCGGAGCGCGCGCCCACCGGCACAATCCGCGACGCCCGCGATTACCGCAAGACCTTCCCCGACGGCCGCATCGGCTCCAACCCGGCCCTGGCCAGTGCCGAGCACGGCATGCGGCTTTACGACGCGGCGCTGGCAGATGCCATGGATGCCTGGCGCGAGTTCGTCGCGGACTGATCAATTGCCGGAGACGCCTGAAGGGGCGGGCGACGTGCTGTTCACTTGCGAGGCTGCATTGCGAAGTCATCGACATTGCGCGTCATCACCTGCAGGCCATGGTGCAGCGCGGTGGCGGCGATCAGGCCGGTTCGAAGCGCGGGTCAATCCGCTAGTGGAACCAATGCCCGGGTTTCATCGATGTGGATCAGGGCGTCGTAGCGAAGCGTGATCACGCTGGGCACGTAAGCTTCTTGGGGTGGGCGGTAGATGACGCCGATTGCGCGATGATGCATCGGTACCCGCAGGTCGGCCTGTCGTGCGCGCCGGTCAAAGATCAGAAGGTGTTGTTGCAGGCCGCTGTCCTTCAATAGCGCTTCAACACTCTGCGGGTGCGCCGGCACGATGGTCATGATCTCGCGCTCACCATCCCATTCGCTCGCGGCAACCACGTTGCCGTGATGGGTGGAAAAGCCAAGAATGAACACATCATCCTCACCTTCACTCGTGCGCATCAGTTTGCCGATATTGACCTCACCGCGATTGCGCATGTCGGTGGCACGGGAATCGCCCACATGGGTGTTGTGCGCCCAGACCATGCCCTTGCCGGCGTCTCCGTGACGCTCGGCAATGCGCAGATAGGCTTCGTGCATGAAGCGTGCACGCGCGTTCCAGGATTCCGGCCCCCGGCTGATCGCAGCGTGAAACTGGGCTTCGGCGCGCTTGACTGCCAGGGCGTTCTGCAGTGCCACCCAGAGATCCTTGTCCGCTTCGGACGCTGCGCCGTCTGCGGCTTCCTGCAAGCGCGTGACGGGTTGGCGCAAGCTGTCGTCCAGACGTTCGCCGCCGCGTGCCAGGTGCCGGGCGTAACTGCGAAACGAGTCGGGGAAACGGGTGATTTGCTGATACGCTTCGGCCACCTCCGGGTGAGCCTGATCGTCGTTGGCCTCGAACCAGGCCAGCACCTGCTCCATGGCGCCCTCCGGGTCCTGCATGTCCAGGCCGTACAGGCCGACCTGGTCGTCGGGTTCGCGTTCGGCGTTGAAATCGCGCAGCCACTCGACGAATTCGGCGAAGCTTTCGTTGGCCCACATCCACTGCGGCCAGCGGGTCACGGAAGCGCGCATCACATCGCGGGCGGTGGTGTGCTCGGGCTTGTGCCCCTTGATATAGCGGTTGAGCGGGTAGATGGCGGTCCAGTCGCCCTCCACGCCGATGAAGTCGAAGCCCTTGTGTTCGACCAGGTGGCGGGAGATCACTGCACGCCAGTGGTAATAGTCCTCGGTGCCGTGGGTGGATTCGCCCAGTAGTACCACCCGACGGTCGCCGATGGCCTCGAACAACGGAGACAGGTCTTCCGGGCCGGTCAGCGGTGTGGCAATATCCCGGAACAGTTCCTGATAGCGTTGGGCGGCATCCGGCGCCTCGGCCCGAGTGCTGGAAAGCAGCGCGGCAGAGCCGAGCAGTGCCAGTAAAATGTAGGTAAAGCGGAAAATCATGAATGACCTGCGGTGATTTCATCAAAAGTCTAACTGATCAGCAACAGCCAACAGGTGGTCATGGCCGGCAATTTCTACCAGTCCGCCTATACGTTGTTCGCCGCGCTGGTCATCTGGACCTGGTGGCGCCTGCCGCCGCGGCGGCGCGCATGAATTGTTTGCAAGCGTCTCGAATCGAAGTGGGCGGGTGGCTGGCGGTGGCCGCCGGAAGCCGCCAGCCGCGCGCGCAGCAATTTTGAGACGGCTTGCAGGTAAATGGCTGCTTCGCCTGGTGCTTGCCTGGCTGGTGCTGACGGCGCTGCTGGTGGTGCCGCTGCGCTGGGTCGACCCGCCGACCAGCGCGTTCATGCTCCGGGACCGGTTGGTCAATGGTCGCGTCGTTGACCATCAGCCGGTCACGCGCGAGCGGATTTCACCGCACCTGGCGCTGGCCGTCGTCGCCGCGGAGGACCAGAACTTTCCCAACCACCGGGGTTTCGATACGCGTGAAATCCGCCGCGCACTGGATGCTTATCAGCAAACCGGACGTCTGCGTGGCGCCAGTACCATCACCCAGCAACTGGCGAAGAACCTGTATCTTTGGCCCGGGCAGAGCTGGTTGCGCAAGGGCGTGGAGTCATGGTTTACCGCGTGGCTGGAGCTTTTTCTGCCCAAGCGGCGGATTCTGGACATCTATCTGAACATCGTCGAACTTGATGATGGCGTATACGGCGCCGAAGCCGGGGCCCGGCATTACTTCGGCCGATCGGCCACCGAACTGACCCCGGCCCAGGCAGCGCTGATGGCTGCCGTGCTGCCCGCACCCAAGCGCTGGGACGCGGCCGCACCGGATACGCACCTGCAGCAGCGCCAGCAGTGGATTCTGGGGCAGATGCGGAATCTGGGTGAAGCCTGGGTTCCATGATGCGTGACCGGAGCCTCCGGTCGCGAGAATTCTGTATCCACGGGATCCGGCCAGTGCCCGGTCAGGAACCGGCTACCCGTCTGGGTGGAAGCCGGCCTCGAGGTTGGCGAGAACCTCTTGCGCAGACTCCTGGCATTCGTCATTTCCGAATACCGAAAACTGCGCCGGTTCATTATCGCGCTGGTAATGAACTTCGCGCAGGGATTTATCCAACGCGCGTTCGGTGACCTGATACTGCTTGCCGCTGACGCGTCTGGTCGCATGCTGTCTGGATGCGGGTTCGCCGCCGAAAGCGTGCATGGGCCAGTCCACGGCTACAAGGCAGTTCTCAAGCCGCGTGTGAGCCAGCATGTAACCGCCGTCGCGCTGGCGCGCCCATTGCCACGATACCGGGTTGTAACTGCCGTCGAGAACCGACGGCGCCCCGGACGGCCGGGCGTCGTCCCGGAAGCCGCCGGGTGACGAGGCGCAGGCGGCCAGCCCGAGTAGCAGGCAGCCTGCAAAACAACGCAGTGCAATGGGCAAATCATCCTCCCTGACGAATGCCAGCCCCGATGCTACAGTTGAATGGGCAGGCGGTCAAATTACCTGCGATTTCAGCGCCTGCCAGGGAAGCGTGCGAGATTTACGGCACCAGTGCCATTCGTTGATTTCTGTCCCCGGACTGTGCCCGGCTATTGCGATTGTCCATCAGGATCGGTCCGGGTCTCTTGCCCGCTGCCGCAGAAGCGCATGATGGTCAGCACCAGGGCCCGGGTGACCGCCTCCAGATCCGGGATGGGCACGAATTCGTCCGGTGCGTGGGCGGTGCGCACATCGCCGGGGCCGAACAGCACGGCCGGGGTGTTGCCCTGGTGGACCAGCAGGTGCATGTCGGCACCGTACGGCATGCCGCGGATTGCAGCCTCGCTTCCGGTGGCGGCCTGAAAGGCGCCGCTCAAGGACTCGACCACGGGATGATCCGGAGAGATGGCCGCCGGCATGTAACGCGCCCCCCACCACTCGACGACCGGAGGATTGTTCCGCAGCCACTCGTCTCCGCCGGCGGCTGCTTCGAAGATGGCCTGTTCCAGCTCCTGCCGGGCCTGGTCGCAGTCCTCGTCGATACCGACCCCGTAGCGTCCCTCCAGCACCAGCGATTCGGCCACGGTCGAGGCCCAGATGCCGGCCCGGGCCTTGCCCACGCAGATGGCAAACGGAATTTCGTAATCGCTGAACAGGGGATGGGCAAGCCGCCGGTTTCTCCTGGCCTCCAGCTCCCGAAGGGACTGGTGGACCAGGGCGAAATATTCCATGGGATCGACGCCTTCGCTGCGCAATGCGCCGTGCGCGGCCAGCCCCGGGATGGTGATTCTGAAACTCAAGGCCCCACCCTGGGCTGGAGCGATCGCCATTTCGGTGGGTTCGAGCACAATGGCCGCATCGGCCGTATGCCCGCGCAACATTGCGGCCAGGGTGCCGACGCCACCGTCCTCTTCGCCGGCGACCGGTTGAATCATGACCCGGCCGTGGAGCGTGACCCCGGCCGACATCAGCGCACGCACCGCGTATATGGCGCAGCACAGTCCACCCTTCATGTCGACGGCCCCGCGGCCATAGACCCGGCCGTCCCGGATCGTTCCCCGCCAGGGCGGCACCGTCCAGCGCCCCGGCTCTCCGGCCGGCACGACATCGACATGGCCGTTGAGGATCAGTGACCGCCCGTGCCCGCCACCCCAGCTTCCCAGCACCCCGATGGCGCGCTCACGTTCGATTTCAGCACCGTAGGCCGGGTGCCGGCGCACATCGTCCAGACCGATTTCCCAGACATCGGTTGTCATGCCCATGCCTTCGAGCATGTCGGCCAGATGTTGCTGCACGGCAACCTCCCGTCCCTGGTCGCTTTCGAAGCCGATCAGATCGCACAGGGTTCCGACCAGGCCGTCGATATCGACGGCCGCAAGAGCACGCGCCTCCGGATCGCTGATCACGGACTTCCCAGCGACGGATTTTCCAGCGCCTGTTCCAGATCGGACAGAAGGTCTTCAATGTTTTCGATACCGGCCGAGTAGCGCACCAGGCCTTCGGGAATGCCGGCGTCGGCCCGCTCTTCGGCGCTGAGTTCAACATGGCTGGTGGTCGCCGGCGGTCCGACCAGCGTGCCGATCGAACCCAGGCTGGCCGCCCGGTGTGCGAGTTTCAGGGACATGATGAGCTTCTCCATGGCCTGAAATCCGCCCTTCATCGAAAAAGACAGCACGCCGCCAAAGCCCCGCATCTGACCACGGGCGATCCGGTGCCCGGGATGGTCGGGCAGGCCGGGATAGAACACATCCTCGATCGCCGGGTGATCGCGCAGAAACTCCGCGATCTTCATCGCATTGCGGTTTTGTCGTTCAACACGCAGTTCCAGAGTCCGCAATCCGCGCGAAAGCAGAAAGGCCGACATCGGATCCAGCGATGCCCCGTTGATTTCGCGGAAATGAAAGACCTCCCGAACCGCATCCGGTGCGCCGCAGATGACCCCGCCCATGGCATCGGAATGGCCGCCCAGGAACTTGGTGGCGCTGTGCACGACAAGATCGGCCCCAAGTGCAAGCGGGTTCTGATTGATTGGCGTGGCAAAAGTACTGTCGACGATCGCCATGGCGTTCACGGCATGTGCGGCTTCGGCCAGGCGTCGGATATCGATCACCTTTAGTGTCGGATTGGTCGGGGTTTCCAGGTAAACCAGCTTGCAGCCCTTGCCGATTTCAGCCTCGATCTGGTCGTGGTCATCGGTATCGCACAGGCACACATCGATGCCGAAACGCGGCAGGAACTCGATGAAGATCTTGTTGGTGCCGCCGTAGGTGTCCTTGATCGACACCACGCGGTCTCCCGGTGACAGGAAAGTGAACAGGGTGTTGGAAATAGCCGCCATGCCGGTGGCGAAACTGGTTGCGGCCGCGGCCCCCTCCAGTGTCGCGACCTTGTTTTCGAACAGCTCGACGGTCGGGTTGGTATTGCGCGAATAAATATGACCAGGGAGCTCTCCCAGGGCCACGGCTCGCCACTGCTCAAGACTGTCATAAGCGTAGGTAACCCCATGAAAGACGGGTGCTACGGTGGCATTTTCCGGGTTGCCTTGCGGCTCGCCACCCCAGACCGCCCGTGTCGAGGGCCCTGCCCGTGATGACCAGGTGTCGTTGTTGCCGTTGTTCTCCATGGATCCGTTCCTGTCAGCGGAAATCGGAGATGATGACAAGCTGCGCTGAATGTTACAAGCATTTCAAGCCGTCTGTTCCGGCAGGGGGCGCGACCAGGTGACGCCAATCGCGGCACCCAGAACCGTGGGGATGATCCAGGCGAAGCCGGCTTTGGCAAACGGCAGCATCTCGATGACATGATTGACCGCGCCCAGCGGTATGCCGATGACGGTCAGGGCGTCGGGGATGCTGACCATGAGCGCTCCGATCACCGCACCGATATAGACCGGTCGATGGGCCAGTGGGCCGCCGATCAGCGTCAGCAGGATCAGCGCGATTGCGACCGGGTAGACGGTCACCAGCAGCGGAAAGGCCACGCTGACGATGGTGGCCACACCGACCGTGGCAAAGATGCCGCTGAATACGACGGTGATGATGGCAACCGACCGATAGCTGATTCGGTCTTTCGAAATATTGTTGAAGTAATCGGCCACCGTCGCGGTCAGGCCGATCGCGGTGGTCAGGCAGGCAAGGCTTACGGCAAGGCCCAGCGCGATCTTGCCTGTGTCTCCCATCAGGCCCGCGGCAATGGCGATGAGCAGGTTGGTGCGCTCGACTTCCGGCGGGTAGAGCGTGCTGACAGTGGCACCCAGGTACATCAGCCCGCCGTAGACCAGGCCCAAGCCGAGTGCGGCAATGCCGCCGGCCACGGTGGTCATCCGGATCTGTTCGCGTACGTTGTCGTAACCCTTGAACACCAGCGCGGCAATGACGATCTGGGCGAACACCAGGGAGGCCAGCACATCCATGGTCTGGTAGCCCTCGCGGAACCCGTGCCCGGTGGCGCTTTCCAGGCCGGTTTCGGAGATGGGGCCCAAGGGCGAGAAGGTGCCTTTCAGAATGATCCAGGCAAGTGTTACAGCCAGTACCGGGGTCAGAAACTTTCCGATCTTGTCGACTACCTCGGAGCGGTTGAACACGAACCAGAACACCAGGCCGAAAAACAGCACGGAAAACAGCCAGGGTGGAAAAGCCTCCAGGTTGGGAACCATGCTCAGCTCGAATGCGGTCGCGGCGGTGCGGGGGATGGCCAGCAGTGGGCCAATGGCCAGGATGATCACGATGCTGAACAGGCGCCCAAAGCCACTGCCGACCCGGCTTCCCAGTTTCTCGACCGTGCCGCCGGCACGCGCCGCGGCCATGATGCCGATCAGCGGCAGGCCGATGCCGGTCATCAGAAAGCCGAGCAGCGCCCATTTCCAGTCGATGCCGGCGACCAGGCCCATGTAGGGCGGGAAAATCAGGTTGCCGGCGCCAAAGAACATCGCGAACAGCGCAATGCCGACGACAAACACGTCACGGACGGGTCTCTGCGTCAATCGAGTCACCGTGTTCTGAAAAAGTCGGTTGAATCTACACCAAGTGAGGCTGCATTTGTGCCGGAGAAGTGCGGACTGGATGGGGGCGGCCGCCTGCCCAGGGCTGTTTCTCAGGTGGTGGGGTAGGCGGTGAAACGCTTGAAGAGTCCGCGGGAATGAAGGGAGTGCTGATCGATCCGGAAGCCGGCCTGCTCCACCAGGTGATGCGTGCAGCGATTGGGGCGACAGCCCCCGCTCAATCGGGTCCAGAGGGGTTGCAGTGTGTTCAGCGCCCATTGTCCGGCGCGCGAACCTGCCTGGACATGTTCCAGCATCAGCAGCGCGCCGTCCGGCTTGAGTACCCGACGGATCTCGTTCAGGCCCGCCAGCGGATGGTCGACACTGCAGAAGACCAGGCTGGAGACCACGTAGTCGAAGCTGGCATCCTGAAACGGCAATTTCTCGGCCGTGCCGTTGACCAGCGGAATGTCGGGAAAGCGACTTCGCGCTTTGGTCAACGAATCCGGCGCCGGATCGAGAGCCGCAAGTTGGGTCCGGGCGGGGTAGTGGCGCAGCATCAGGCCGGTCCCGCAGCCCACCTCGAGGACACGCCCGTTCACTCCGGCGGCCAGCTCGCGACGCCAGCGGTCGACCCTGGGCATCAGCATCATCATGGCGTCGTAAAGCCAGGGGATTTGTTCAAGTCCGCGCATTGCCTGACATGCTACCCGCTTTTCACCGGCGTTTTTTCAGCGGACATCCTGAACATTGGCAACGTCGATGAGGCTGTTGTATCGATCCCGGAGTTCGCGCAACGTGACGTTTGTAGGAAAATTCTGACGCAAATTCGGGCGATTTCCTGATAGGCAGGGCTGATTCGAGCCGCTAGAGTAGCTGGCAAGCTCACACTTCCGGCGATCTGCCGTGCCGATGATGTCCACTGATCCCACAGCCCTGTTGCAGCAGCACTTCGGCTTCGATACCTTCAAGCCGGGCCAGCGCGAGGTGGTCGCGCACCTGTTGGCCGGACGCTCGGCCGCGGCGGTGTTCCCCACCGGCGGCGGCAAGTCGCTTTGTTACCAGCTTCCTGCGCTGGCCCTGCCCGGCATCACCCTTGTGGTCTCGCCGCTGATCGCGTTGATGAAAGACCAGATCGACGCGCTGGCCGCCCGGGGCATCGCCGCGCAGCGACTGGATTCCAGCCTCGATGTCGACGAGTACCGCGCCGTCATGGACAAGGCCCGCAGCGGCGAATTGCGGCTGCTCTATGTCGCCCCCGAGCGCTTCAACAACGAGCGCTTCCGCCAGGTTCTCGGACAATTGCGGGTGTCGCTGTTCGCGGTCGATGAAGCCCACTGCATCTCGGAGTGGGGGCACAACTTTCGCCCGGATTACCTGAAGCTGGCCGCATTCGCCCGGGCGGCGAAGGCCGAGCGCGTGCTGGCGCTGACCGCCACGGCGACGCCAGAAGTGCTCGATGACATCTGCCGGGTGCTTCAGATTGACACCGATTGTGCCGTGCGCACCGAGTTCTACCGGCCGAACCTGAAACTGCTGTTGACCCCGGCCAGCGAGGCGCAGCGCGATGGCCTGCTGCTGGACCGGTTGCGCCGGCGCCCGCCCGGGCCGACCATCGTCTACACCACGTTGCAGCGCACCGCCGAACAGGTTGCCGCCTCGCTGGAGCAGGCCGGATTCCCTGCCCGGGCCTATCACGCCGGCATGGACAGCGAAACACGCACGGCCGTACAGGACTGGTTCATCGGCTCGGGAGACGGCATCGTGGTCGCGACCATCGCGTTCGGCATGGGCATCGACAAGGCCGACATCCGCTACGTCTACCACTACAACCTGCCCAAGAGCCTGGAGAACTACTCGCAGGAGATTGGCCGGGCCGGTCGCGACGGGGATCCAGCTACTTGCGAGACATTCGCCTGCCCCGATGACCTCCGCGTTCTGGAAAACTTCGTCTACGGTGACACGCCCACGCCCGATGCGGTCTCCGCGCTGGTTCACGAGCTGTTCTCCCTGGGTGAGGAATTCGACGTAAGCGTATTCGAACTGTCCTCCGCGCACGATCTGCGGCCACTGGTGACGCGCACGCTGCTGACCTATCTCGAACTGCTCGGCCATATCGAGGGCGGCACGCCGTTCTACTCGGTCTACCGATTCCAGCCGAAGCTGCCGTCCCGGGAAATTCTCGCGCGCTTCGACGGCGAGCGGCGGCGGTTTCTGGCCGGTGTTCTGCGCCACGCACGCAAGGCCAGGACCTGGTTCGACATCGACACGCACAAGGCGGCGGTCGACCTGGGCGTATCGCGCGAGCGAATCATCGCGGCGCTGGACTACCTCGGCGAGCAGGGCATGCTGGAACTCAAGAGCGCCGGCGTGCGCCACCGCTATACCTTGCTCAGCCGGCCGCAGGATCTGGATGCGCTGGCGGCCAGACTCCACCGGCGCACGCTCAAGCGCGAGGCCGGCGAAATCGCCCGACTGCGGCAGGTGACCGACCTGGTCGAACACGACGACTGCCAGGTCGCCGCGCTGAGCGCTCACTTCGGCGAGGAACGTCCACCCTGCGGTCACTGCTCGTGGTGCCTCAACGGCCGGACGCCGGCCGAGTTGCCGAAAAGCAGGACGCCACGCATTGATGAAAAAGTATGGCGGGAAGCGCGGCAAGTGCGCCGTCAACACGCTGAAACCCTGCAAGACCCGCGCGCAATGGCGCGCTTTCTGTGCGGCGTCTCGACCCCGTGGCTGAGCAAGGCAAAGCTGACCGGGCACCCGCTGTTCGGGGCGCTGGTTCACGTGCCGTTTGCAGACGTGCTTGAACGGGCGGCTGCGTCCTGAACAGATTCAGCCACGTTCTCCTGACTGTTGACAAGGATTGATTCCTTGTTAAAGTAAGAATATGGCTAAAGTCACCAGCAAATTGCAGGTCACGCTGCCCAAGCGCATTGCCGAGGCGCACGGGATTGCTCCCGGCGACCAGATCGAATTCGAATCCCTGGGCGATGACATCCGGATCGTGGTCGGGGGCGGGCAGCCGACCTCCATGCTGAGCCGGGAAGAGCGGCTGCGGCTTTTCGACGAGGCCAGTCAGCGAATTGCCCAGCGTGCCGGGCAGCTTCCCGAAGCGGGCCAGCCCGGCGAGCGCGGCTGGAAGCGCGAGGACCTGTACACGCGCGGAATGTCCGGCCGTGACTCGACTGATTGACACCAACATCCTGGTCTATCGCATCGACCCGCGGGACCCGATCAAGCAGCGCATCGCGCATGAGGTATTGCGCGAAGGGCTGGGCGATGACTCCATCGTGCTGCCGCACCAGGCGGTAATCGAATTCGTCGCAGCCGCTTCCAGGCCGTGCCGGGAACTGGACGGCCAGCCGCTGCTGACGCGTGCCGATGCGCTGCTCGAAGCCGAGTCGCTGACCCGCCAGTTCCGGGTGCTGTACCCCGACGAGCAGGTGTTGACGGCCGCACTGCACGGTTGTGCCACGTACGCCATGTCGTGGTTCGACGCCCACCTGTGGGCCTACGCGCATCGGTTCGGGCTGCACGAGATCGTTTCCGAAGACTTCCAGCACGGGCGGCATTACGGTCGGGTTCGTGTCGTCAATCCTTTCATCGCCGCCTCGGGGCGGGTGCAGGAGTTGCCGCCGATGTATCCGGGCTAGTCGAGTAGCTCATCCATTACTGGACATCGCCCTCACAGAACCGGACGTGCGGCGTTACCGCATCCGGCTCTTCCGAGCAGGTCACCCGGATTGACGTT
>SR_TP_S13solDRAFT_1000073_pt1 | contig 55831 bp, 52 predicted proteins | sample SodReaTP_S13sol_FD_11159 | JGI IMG/M metagenome (IMG submission 11159) | reverse complement strand
GGCTCGCGCTCCGCCAGCATCTCGCGCAGCAGCCAGTCCACCGTCTCGCGCGCCCGCTGCTCGAAGAGCGGCTCCCCGCCGGCCTGCCAGGCCCAGGTCAGCAGGTCCAGCAGTTGGGCGTTGTCGTAGAGCATCTTCTCGAAGTGCGGCACCAGCCACTGGGCGTCGGTGGCATAGCGGGCGAAGCCGCCGCCCAGGTGGTCGTAGATGCCGCCCTGGCTCATCTTGCGCAGGCTCAGCTCGACCGCCTGGCGGAAGGGGGCCTCGCCGCTCCGGCGCCAGGCGGTCCAGAGCAGCTTCAGGATCACCGGCTGCGGAAATTTCGGCGCGCCGCCCAGGCCGCCCTCGAAGGGATCGATCTCGCGCGCCAGGCGCCGCGCCGCGGCCAGACGGGTCTCCGCCGCGATCGGGCCGCCGGCCTGGGGGCTGGCCAGGCGGGTCAGGGCCTCCTTCAGCGCGGCGACGTTCTTGCCGACCGCCTCGGGCCGCTCGCGCCAGGCCTCGGACACGGCCTGCAGGATCTGCGGGAAGCCGGGCCGGCCGTAGCGCGGCTCCGGCGGAAAGTAGGTGCCGCCCCAGAAGGGCTCGCCGGCTGGGGTCAGGAACATGGTCAGCGGCCAGCCGCCCTGCTCGCCCAGCAGGGCCAGGGCCTGCTGGTAGAGCTGGTCGAGGTCCGGGCGCTCCTCGCGGTCGAGCTTCACATTGACGAAGAGCTCGTTCATGACGCCGGCGATCGCCGGGTTCTCGAAGCTCTCGTGCGCCATGACGTGGCACCAGTGGCAGGCGGCATAGCCGACCGAGAGCAGGATCGGCCGGTTTTCCCGCCGCGCCCGACCCAGGGCCTCCTCGCCCCAGGGCAGCCAGTGCACCGGGTTGTCGGCGTGCTGCAGCAGGTAGGGGCTGGTCTCGGCGGCGAGGCGGTTCTCGGTCATGGGCGGGGCTCCTCGCGGCGGTGGGGGAGGGAGGGCTTCGCGGGCGGCCTTTGCGGCGCCCGCGCCCGGGGGCTATCTTCACAGGTCTATATGGAGGCGGCGCAGGTGGGCGCTCAACCCCGAAGCGAGGGGAAATCCGGACCATGAAGATCTCGATCGACATCGACTGCACGCCGGAGGAGGCTCGCGCCTTCCTCGGCCTGCCGGACGTGGCGCCCATGCAGGAGGCGCTGATGCAGGAGGTGCAGCGGCGCATGACCGAGGCGCTGCAGGCCAGCGAGCCCGAGGCGCTGCTGAAGACCTGGCTGCCGGCCTCGATCCAGGGCTGGGAGCAGCTGCAGAAGGCCTTCTGGGGCCAGATGGCCGGCGGCTTCGGCGACGGCGGGGCGGGCACCCCGGGAGGCGGGAAGGGAAGCGGCAAAGGGGGCGGCACGGGCGGCGGCGACTGAAGCCGGTGGCCGATACGCTCTTCGCGCTGTCCAGCGGCGCCGGCCGGGCCGGCGTCGCCGTGCTGCGCCTCAGCGGGCCGGCGGCGGGTACGGCCCTGGCGGCCCTGGCCGGCGGCCTGCCGGCGCCGCGCCGGGCCAGCCTGCGGCGGCTGCGCGATCCGGCGGACGGCCGTCTGCTGGACCGTGGGCTGGTGCTCTGGCTGCCGGCGCCGGGCTCCTTCACCGGCGAGGACATGGCGGAACTGCAGGTGCACGGCGGCCGCGCCGTGGTCGCCGCCCTGCTGGAGGCGCTCGGCCGCCTGCCCGGGCTGCGGCCGGCGGAGCCGGGAGAGTTCACGCGCCGCGCCTTCGACGGGGGCCGGCTCGACCTGGCGGCGGTGGAGGGCCTGGCCGACCTGATCGGTGCCGACACCGAGGCGCAGCGCCGCCAGGCCCTGGCCCAGGCCGAGGGGCTCCTGGGCCGCGCCGTGGCCGATTGGGCCGAGCGGCTCACGGTGCTGCTGGCGCGGGTCGAGGCGGCCATCGACTTCGCCGAGGAGGAACTGCCGGAAGGCCTGCTCGCCGAGGCCGCCGAGGCGGCGGCGCCGCTGCGGCGGGAGCTGGAGGCAGCCCTGGCCGCGCCGCCGGCGGGCGAGCGGCTGCGCGAGGGCCTGCGGGTCGCCATCCTGGGCGCGCCCAACGCCGGCAAGTCCAGCCTGCTCAACGCCCTGGCGCGCCGCGAGGCCGCCATCGTCTCGGAACGGGCCGGCACCACCCGCGACGTGGTGGAGGTGGCGCTGGACCTGGGCGGCTATCCCCTTCTGCTGGCCGACACCGCCGGCTTGCGCGAGGCGCCGGCCGGGGGCGACTTGGACCCGGTGGAGGCCGAGGGCATCCGCCGCAGCCTGGCCCGGGCCGAGGCGGCCGACCTGAAACTGCTGCTCTTCGAGGCCGGCCGGCCGCCGGACCCCGGCAGCCTGGCGCTGCTCGACGGCGACAGCCTGGTGGTCTGGAGCAAGGCCGATCTGGTGGGGGAGGGGAGGCTGGCGGAGAGCCTCGGCGGCGTGGTGGCCTTGCCGCTGTCGCTGCGTGAGGGTCGCGGTCTCGAGGCGCTGGAGGCGCGGCTCGGCGTCCTGGCGGCCGAACGCCTCGGCGCGGCGGGGGAGGCGCCGCTGCTGACCCGTGCCCGGCAGCGGCGGGCGGTCGCCGACTGCGCCGAGGCCCTGGCCCGTGCCGAATCCGCGCCTGAAGCGGCCCTCTTCGCCGAGGACCTGCGCCTCGCCCTGCGCGCCCTGGGCCGCCTGGTCGGCCGCGTCGAGGTGGAAGATCTGCTCGGCCGCATCTTCAGCGAGTTCTGCATCGGCAAGTGAGGGCCTGTTTCACGTGAAACAGGGGTCTCGCGCGGAGACGCGGAGGCGCGGCGAACCAGACACCCTCACCCCAATCCCTCTCCCAAGGGGAGAGGGGCTTGTTCCTCCCTCTCCCTCCGGGAGAGGGAGGGGTGAGGGTCCTTGGTTGGTTCTCCGCCTCTCCGCGTCTCCGCGTGCGACTCCCCCCACCCACTTGACGCGGCGCCCGGGGCTTGCGCATTGTCCGGCCATGCGACAGTTCGAGGTGATCGTGGTGGGCGGCGGCCATGCCGGCTGCGAGGCGGCGGCGGCGGCCGCGCGCCTGGGCGCGCGCACGCTGCTGCTGACCCACGACCCGGCGAAGATCGGCGAGATGTCCTGCAACCCGGCCATCGGCGGGCTGGGCAAGGGGCATCTGGTGCGGGAGATCGACGCCCTGGACGGCATCATGGGGCGCGCCATCGACCGCGCCGGCATCCAGTTCCGCCTGCTCAACCGCAGCAAGGGCCCGGCGGTGCGCGGGCCGCGCGCCCAGGCGGACCGGGCGCTCTACCGCGCGGCCGTGCAGGCCTTGCTGGCGGAGCAGGAGAACCTGACGATCGAGGCCGCCGCGGTCGAGGATCTGCTGGTGGAGAGAGGCCGCTGCTGCGGCGTGGTCACCGCCGCGGGAGAGACCCTTGCCGCCGGGGCCGTGGTGCTGACCACCGGAACCTTCCTGCGCGGCGAGATCCACATCGGCACGGAGCGCACCCCGGCCGGGCGCGCCGGCGAGGCGCCGGCGCTGGGCCTCTCCGAGACCCTGGCCCGCTGCGGCTTCGCGCTGGGCCGGCTGAAGACCGGCACGCCGCCGCGGCTCGACGGGCGGTCCATCGACTACGCAGGCCTGGAGCGCCAGCCGGGCGACGACCCGCCCGAGCCCTTCTCGAGCCTGACCGGGGCGATCGCGACTCCGCAGGTGGACTGCCACATCACCCACACCACGCCGGCGGTTCATGCCCTGATCCGCGCCAACCTGCACCGCGCGCCGCTCTACTCCGGCCAGATCGAGTCGACCGGGCCGCGCTACTGCCCCTCCATCGAGGACAAGGTGGTGCGCTTCGCCGAGCGGGAGCGCCATCAGATCTTCCTGGAGCCCGAGGGGCTCGACGATCCCACGGTCTATCCCAACGGCATCTCCACCTCGCTGCCGCGCGAGGTGCAGGCCGAGATGCTGCGGGCCATTCCGGGACTGGAGCGGACGGTGCTGCTGCGCCCGGGCTACGCCATCGAGTACGACCACGTGGACCCGCGCGAGCTGGGAGTCGACCTGCAGACCCGCCGCCTGCCGGGCCTCTTCCTGGCCGGGCAGATCAACGGCACCACCGGCTACGAGGAGGCGGCCGCGCAGGGGCTGATGGCCGGGCTCAATGCGGCGCTGCGGGCCGGCAGGGCCGGGGTCGGGGAGGGGGAGTGCGAACCCTTCGTTCTGGACCGCGCCGAGGCCTATATCGGCGTGATGCTGGACGACCTGGTGACCCGCGGCGTCACCGAGCCCTACCGCATGTTCACCAGCCGCGCCGAGTTCCGCCTGCAGCTGCGCGCCGACAACGCCGACCAGCGCCTGACCGACCGCGGCCTGGCGCTGGGCTGCGTCGGCGCCGAGCGGGCGCGGCACTGGGGGGCGAAGCGCGCGGCGCTGGAGCGGGCGCGGGCCCTGGCTCGCAGCCTGAGCGCGACCCCCGACGCCCTGGCCCGGGCCGGCTTCGCTGTCAACCGCGACGGCCAGCGGCGCAGCGCCTTCGACCTGCTGCGCTATCCGGAGACCGACCTGACCCGGCTCGCCGCCTTCTGGCCGGAGCTGGCCACGATCCCGCCGGCCGCCGCGGAGCAGCTGGAGATCGAGGCGCGCTACGCCGGCTATCTCGCGCGCCAGGAGGCCGACGTGGCCGCCTTCCGCAAGGACGAGGCGCTGCGGCTGCCGGCGGACCTGGACTATCGCGCGCTGCCCTCGCTCTCCACCGAGGTGCGGGAGAAGCTGGCGGCGGCGCGGCCGGCGACCCTGGGCGCCGCCGGCCGCATTCCCGGTGTCACTCCCGCCGCGCTGCTGGTGCTGCTGCGCCACCTGCGCGCGCCGCGCCCCGACACCTCCGCGGCGTCGCGCCATGACGCCGCCTGAGCGGGCCCGGCCGCTGCCGGGCGCCTATCGGGCCGAGGACCTGCGGGCCGAGCTCGGCGTTTCACGTGAAACACTGGCCCGCCTGCAGCTCTATGCCGGCTTGCTGCAGCGCTGGAACCGGAGCATCAACCTGGTCGGCCGCGACACGCTGCCCGACCTCTGGCGCCGCCATTTCCTGGATTCGGCGCAGCTGCTCTCCTTCCTGCCGCCGCCGCCCGCCGAGCGGCCGCGGCGGCTGATCGACCTGGGCAGCGGCGCCGGCTTCCCGGGCCTGGTCCTGGCGATCCTGGGCGCCGGCGAGGTGCACCTGGTGGAGTCGGATCGGCGCAAATGCGCCTTTCTCCGCGAGGTGGCACGGGCCACCGAGACACGGGTGACGGTGCATCCCGAGCGCATCGAGCGCCTGCAGGGCCTGCAGGGCGAGGTGGTGACGGCACGGGCCCTGGCGCCGCTCGACCGGCTGCTGGACTACGCCCGGCCGCTGCTGCTTCCGGGGGGCGTCTGCCTCTTTCTCAAGGGCCGCGGGGCGGAACGGGAATTGACCGCCCTGGACGGAGCGGGGAAGATGACCCTCGAAAGCTTCCCGAGCCGCTCCGCACCGGACAGTCTCATACTCAGGATAGGGGGCCTCCCCGCGTGACACCTCGAGAGCCTGCGGACGATGCGGCCGACGGCCCGGCCACGGTTCAGACCACGGCCGAGATCACGGCGCTGCCCACGCGCGCGAGGGTGCTCGCCGTCGCCAACCAGAAGGGCGGAGTCGGCAAGACCACCACCGCCATCAACCTCGCCACCGCCCTGGCCGCCTGCGGCGCCCGGGTGCTGGTGATCGACCTCGATCCCCAGGCGAACGCCAGCACCGGCCTCGGCCTCGACCGCGAGGCCGGCCGCCTGACGGTCTACGACGTGCTGATGGGCGGCGCGGCGCTGCAGGAGGCGGTGCTGCCCTCCATGGTGCCGAACATGGACGTGCTGCCCTCCTCGGTGGAGCTCTCCGGCGCCGAGCTGGAGCTGGTCACCGAGCCGCAGCGCGAGCGGCGGCTGCGCGACGCCCTGGCCGGGCAGGCGGGCCGCTGGGACTACGTCCTGATCGACTGCCCGCCGGCGCTCGGCCTGCTGACGGTCAACGCCCTGGTGGCGGCCGACGCCGTGATGGTGCCGCTGCAGGCGGAGTTCTACGCCCTGGAGGGTCTGAGCCACCTGCTGCGCACCATCGATCGGGTGCGCCGCTCCCTGAACCCGCGCCTGGAGCTGCAGGGCGTGGTGCTGACCATGTACGACCGCCGCAACAATCTCTGCGAAATGGTCGCCAGCGACGTGCGGCTGCACCTGGGCGACCGCGTCTACGAGACCATGATCCCGCGCAACGTGCGGGTTTCCGAGGCGCCCTCCCACGGCAAGCCGGTGCTGCTCTACGACCTGCGCTGCAGCGGTTCCCAGGCCTACATGGGCCTGGCACGCGAGGTGCTGCAGCGCGAGGGCCGGCCGATGCCGCCGGCGCCCGCCCTGGCGTCCTGAGCGATCCGGGCGCTTCCCACAGGGCCGTTTACGAGGGCAGTTCGAGAGCAGCGATGAGCGACAGCACGCCGACCCCTTCCTCCAAGCGCGGCCTCGGCCGCGGCCTGGCAGCGCTCCTGGGCGACGAGGCCGCGGACTACGCCGCCCTCGACCGCCAGCGCAACAGCAAGCAGGTGCCGATCGAGCAGGTCCATCCCGGCCGGGTGCAGCCGCGACGCCGCTTCGACGAGGAGGCGCTGCAGTCCCTGGCCGACTCGGTGAAGGCCCAGGGCCTGCTGCAGCCGATCCTGGTGCGCCGCCATCCCGAGCGGCCGGCCGAGTACGAGATCGTCGCCGGCGAGCGGCGCTGGCGCGCGGCGCAGCAGGCGCAGCTGCACGAGGTGCCGGTCGTCATCCGCGAGCTGGACGACGCCCAGGCGCTGGAGCTGGCGCTGGTCGAGAACGTGCAGCGCCAGGATCTCGACGCCATCGAGGAGGCCGAGGGCTACCGCCGCCTGCTGGAGGAGTTCGGCCATCCCCAGGAAGAGCTGGCGCGGCTGATCGGCAAGAGCCGGCCGCACATCGCCAATACCCTGCGCCTGCTGAACCTGCCCGACCCCGTCAAGGAGCTGGTGCGCGACGGCAAGCTCAGCGCCGGCCATGCTCGTGCGCTGCTCGGCGCCGCAGAGCCCGAAACGGCGGCGCGCCAGGTGGTGAGCCGCGGCCTCTCGGTGCGCGAGACCGAAAAGCTGGTCGCCGGCGAGCGCGCGACCCCCGCCACGCCGCGGCCCCGCGGCGGCGGGGCGGGGAAGGGGGCTGTTCCGGCCAAGGACGCCGACACCCTGGCGCTGGAGCGCGATCTCTCGGCGCTGCTGGGCATGAGGGTCTCGATCGAGCTGCGCGGGCAGGGCGGCGTGCTGACGCTGCACTACGACGACCTCGACCAGCTCGACGAGGTGCTGCGCCGTTTGAACCAGGAGCCGGCTCGGGGCTGAGCGCCCAGGGCCGACAGAGAGACGAGCCAGCGGTCACAAAACGCCAATGGAGAGGTGCTAGCGTCCGGCCCCGTCATCCGCCGTCCAGAGGATCGCCGCCCATGAACAGCCTGTTCCGACACCTGCTTCTCGCCCTCGCCCTGTCGGTGATCTTCCTGCCGGCCCCGGCCCAGGCGCAAGCGCGCGACAGCCTGATCGTCGGCATGCAGCAGGAGCCGACCTCGCTGGACCCCACCGCCGACGCCACGGCGGTGATCGCCACCATCATGGCCGGCAATGTCTTCGAGACGCTGCTGCGCCTGGACGACCGCGGCGAAGTGGTGCCGGCGGCGGCGCGCGGCTGGGAGGTCTCGGACGACGGCCTGACCTACCGCCTCTTCCTGCACGAGGGCGGGCGTTTCACCGACGGCGCGCCCTTCGACGCCGAGGCCGTGGTCTTCACCTTCGAGCGGGCCATGGCCGAGGACAGCGTCAATCCGCGGCGCAACGACTTCCGGGTGATCGAGTCGGTCGAGACGGCGGGCGACCACGAGGTGGTCTTCACCCTCGCGGAGCCCGACAATCTCTTCCTCTTCAACCTGACCCAGGGGCCCTTCGCCATCGTCTCGCCCGACACGGCCGAGACCAACGGCAGCGAGCCGGTCGGTTCCGGCCCTTACCGCCTGAAGCAGTGGGTGCGCGGCGACCGCCTGGTGCTGGAGCGCAACGACGACCACCGCGAGGCCGGCGAGGCGGCGCTGCGCGAGGTGACCTACAAGTTCGTGCCGGACGCGGCCGCCGCGGTGGCGGCGCTGCTGGCGGGGGACCTCGACGCCTTCCCCAACGTGCCCTCGCCGGAGAGCCTGGCGCAGTTCGAGCGCGACGATCGCTTCGCCGTCGCCGTCGGTACCACCGAGGGCGAGGTCATCCTGGCCATCAACAACAGCCGCGCGCCCTTCGACGACCTGCGGGTGCGCCGCGCCGTCAATCACCTGATCGACCGCGAGGCCCTGATCGAGGGCGCCATGTTCGGCTACGGCACGCCGATCGGCAGCCACTTCCCGCCGCATCACCCGGCCTATGTCGACCTCTCCGAGCGCTATCCCCTCGATCCCGAGCGGGCGAAGGCCTTGCTGGCCGAGGCCGGCTTTCCCGACGGCCTAGACGCCGAGATGCCGCTGCCGCCCTTCCCCTACGCCCGGCGTTCCGGCGAGATCCTGGCGCAGCAGCTCGCCGCCGGCGGCATCCGCGTCAGCCTGCAGAACATGGAGTGGTCGCTCTGGCTGAACGACGCCTTCCGCGGCAAGAACTACGACCTCTCGGTCATCGCCCACACCGCGCCCAACGACTACGGCAACTACGCCCGGGGCGTGGACTACTTCTACGGCTACCACGACCCGGACTTCGACGCGCTCTTCCAGGCGGTGCGCCGGGAGACCGACCCGGAGCGCACCAACGAGCTGCTCGGCGAGGTGCAGCGCTTCATCGCCGAGTCCGCGGTGCACGGCTTCCTCTTCCAGCTGCCGCAGCTCGGGGTCTACCACCGCGACCTGCGCGGCTACTGGACCTCCTCGCCCGGCAACGCCGCCGCCCCTCTGGCGCAGCTCCACTGGGCGGAGTGAGCCACGGCGGCCCGTCCCGCTGCTGGCTGTCATCCTGAGCGAAAGCGAAGGATCTCGAGCCGCTGGAGCTCGAATCGGCCCGAGATCCTTCGGCCTTCGGCCTCAGGACGACGGTGGAAGGCCATTTCGGAGGCTCGTGGGGATGTCGCTTCCCTCTCTCCCGCCGTCGAACGCGGATAGTCCATGAGCCTCTTCCTGGCCAAGCGCTGCCTGACGCTGCTGGCGACGCTGCTCTTCACCTCGCTGGTGATCTTCCTGGTGCTGGAGGTGCTGCCGGGGGACCCGGCGCTGGTGCGGCTCGGGGTCGACGCGCCGCCCGAGGCCGTGGCGGCGCTGCGCGAGCGGCTCGGGCTCGACCGCCCGGCGGCGGAGCGCTACCTGGCCTGGCTGGCGGCGCTGGCGAGCGGGCGGCTGGGCGAGAGCTACGCCTACGGCCAGCCCGTGGCGCTGCTGCTGGCCGAGCGGCTGCAGGTCACCCTGCCGCTGGCGGCCCTGGCCATGGTCATGACCCTGGGGACCGCCCTGGCGCTGGGCCTCTGGGCGGCGGCGCGGCACAACCGCCCGGCCGACCTCTTCGTCATAGGGGTGAGCCAGCTCGGCCTGGCGATCCCGAACTTCTGGTTCGCCATCCTGCTGATCCTGCTCTTCGCCGTCGGCCTCGGCTGGCTGCCGGCCGGCGGTTTCCCGGGTTGGGAGCGGGGGCTCTGGCCGGGGCTGCGCTCCCTGCTGCTGCCGGCCGTCGCCCTGGCCACGGCGCAGATCGCCGTGCTCGCCCGCGTCACCCGCTCGGCGGTGCTGGAGGTGCTGCGCGAGGACTTCGTGCGCACCGCCCGGGCCAAGGGCCTGACCCGCGGCCAGGTGCTGCGCGACCACGTGCTGCGCAACGCCCTGATCCCCGTGGTCACCATCGCCGGGCTGCAGCTGGGGGCGCTGATCACCGGCACCATAGTGGTGGAGCAGGTCTTCACCCTGCCGGGCCTGGGCCGGCTGCTGTTCCAGGCCATCGCCAACCGCGACCTGGAGCTGGTGCGCAACCTCGTGGTGGTCTTCGCCCTGGCCACGGTGCTGATCAACTTCCTGGTGGACCTGCTCTATGCCGCCATCGATCCGCGGCTGGAGGCGGCCGATGTCTGACCTGACCCGCCCGGTGGCGCCGCTGGCGCCGGCGCAGGGGGGCCCGCGCCTCGCCCTGCGCCGGGCGCTGGGTCACCCCAGCTTCCTGGCCGGGGCGGTCCTGACCGGGCTGGTGCTGCTGGCCGGCCTGGTCTCGCTGCTCTGGACGCCCCATTCGGCGACGGAGATCCAGGTGTTCAACCGCCTGCGGCCGCCCTCGGGCACGCACTGGCTGGGCACCGACATGCTGGGGCGCGACGTCGCCTCGCTGCTGATGGTGGGTGCGCGCAACTCGCTGCTGGTGGCGGTGGCGGCCGTGACCCTCGGGCTGTCGCTCGGCGTCTTCCTGGGGCTGCTGGCGGCGGCGCTGAAGGGCTGGGTGGAGGAGCTGATCCTGCGCCTGGCGGACTTCGGCTTCGCCTTCCCCTCGATCCTGCTGGCGGTGCTGATCGCCGCGGTCTTCGGCCCCTCCACCACCAACGCCGTGATCGCCATCGGTCTCTTTTCCGTACCGGTCTTCGTGCGCGTCGCCCGCGCCGCCGCCAAGGCCGTCTGGGCGCGGGAGTTCGTGCTGGCGGCGCGGGCCTGCGGCAAGGGCCGGCTGCGCATCACCCTGGAGCACATACTGCCCAACGTGGCGCCGACCCTGATCGTGCAGGCGACGATCCAGTTCGCCATCGCCATCCTGGCGGAGGCGGCGCTCTCCTATCTCGGGCTCGGCACGCAGCCGCCGCAGCCCTCCTGGGGCCGCATGCTGAACGAGGCGCAGACGCTGATCTGGCAGGCGCCGCTGCTGGCGGTCTTCCCCGGCCTCGCCATCGCCGTCTCGGTGCTGGGGTTGAACCTCCTGGGCGACGGCCTGCGCGACCTGCTCGACCCGCGCCTCTCGGAGCGGCGCTGATGCTGCTGCAGGTCGAGAACCTGCGGGTGGGGCTGGCGGGCGGGCCGGAGGCGGTGCGCGGGGTCTCCTTCGAACTGGCCGCCGGCGACACCCTGGGGCTGGTCGGCGAGAGCGGCTGCGGCAAGTCGCTGACGGCGCTGGCGCTCCTGGGGCTGCTGCCGGAGGGCATGGCCGCCACGGGCTCGATCCGCTTGGCCGGCCGCGAACTGCTGGGGCTGCCGGAGCGCGCGCTGGCCGGCCTGCGGGGCGATCGCCTGGCGATGATCTTCCAGGAGCCCATGACGGCGCTGAACCCGCTGCACCCGGTCGGCCGGCAGGTGGCCGAGCCGCTGCGCCGTCATCGTGGCCTCTCGCGCGCCGCCGCCCGGCTGGCGGCCAAGCGCCTGCTCGACCGCGTCGGAATTCCGAATGCGGAAAGGCGGCTGGACGCCTATCCCCACGAGCTCTCCGGCGGCCAGCGGCAGCGGGTCATGATCGCCATGGCGCTGGCCTGCGGCCCCGACCTGCTGGTGGCCGACGAGCCCACCACGGCCCTCGACGTCACGGTGCAGCGCCAGATCCTCGACCTGCTGCTGGAGCTGGTGGAGGAGCGCGGCATGGCGCTGCTGCTGATCTCCCACGACCTGGGCCTGATCGGCGAGTCGGTGCGGCGGGTGGCGGTGATGTACGCCGGCCTGCTGGTGGAGCGCGGCCCCGCCGAGCGGCTCTTTCGGCGTCTGGCGCATCCTTACAGCCAGGGCCTCTTCGCCGCCCTGCCGCGGCTCGGCGCCGGCGCCGGCGGGCAGGGGCCGCGGCTCTCCACCATCCCCGGCCGCGTGCCGGCGCTGACGGCCCTGCCGCCGGGCTGCCCCTTCGCGCCGCGCTGCCCGCTGGCCGAGCCGGCCTGCGCCGACTGGGCGCCGGAAGCCCTGGCGGTGGAGCCGGGCCACGCCGCCGCCTGCCGACGGCTGGAGGCGGCGCTGGCGCGCCCGGAAGCACGCCCGCAAGCGGGGCCGGGGCCGTGAGCGCGCCGTTGCTGCAGGTGGAGGGGCTGGCGCGCGACTACCGCCTGGCGCGCCGTCGCCTGCTGCAGGCGCCCGGGCGCCTGCGGGCGCTGGACGGCGTCGATCTCACGCTCGAGGCCGGTGCCACGCTGGGCATCGTCGGCGAGAGCGGCTGCGGCAAGTCGACCCTGGCGCGGCTGGTCATGGCCCTCGACCGGCCCAGCGCCGGGCGGGTGCGCTTCCGCGGCCAGGATCTCGCCACGCTGCCGGAGCCGGCGCTGCGGCGGCTGCGGCGCGACTTCCAGATGGTCTTCCAGGACCCCTACGGCTCGCTCGATCCGCGCAAGCGGGTGGGGCGCATCGTCGCCGAGCCGCTGGCGGCGCTGACCGCCGCCGACCGGGCCGAGCGGGCGGCGCGGGTGGCCGAGGCGCTGGAGGAGGTGGGGCTGGACCCGGCGGCGGCCGAGCGCCACCCCCACGCCTTCTCCGGCGGTCAGCGCCAGCGCATCGCCATCGCCCGGGCGCTGATCACGCGGCCCGCCCTGATCGTCGCCGACGAGCCGGTCTCGGCACTCGACGTCTCGGTGCGCGCCCAGGTGCTGAACCTGCTGCGCGACCTGCGCGCCCGCCACGGCCTGGCCTACCTGCTGATCAGCCACGATCTGGCGGTGGTCGACTACCTCTGCGCCGAGACCGCGGTGCTCTACCTCGGCCGCGTGGTGGAGCAGGGGCCGACCCCGGCCCTGCTGGCGGCGCCCGCCCACCCCTACACCCGCCTGCTGCTCGACGCCGTGCCGAAACCCGGCCGCCGCGCCCGAGGTCGCCCCGTGACCCCGGCCTCGGCCCCGGCCGCCGCGGTCGCCGGCGACTGGCTCGGCCGCTGCGCCTTCGCGCCGCGCTGCCCCCTGGCCGAGGAGCGCTGCCGCCGAGAGGCCCCGGCGCTCAGGCTGCTGCCCGACGGCCGCAAGACGGCCTGCCATCTGGCGTGAGGGCGGCGCGCCCGCGAGCCATCCCCCGGGGCCGTCATCCTGAGCGGCAGCGAAGGATCTCGACCCGCAGGAGTCCCCCTGCGACCGCCGCTTTGTCTCACACGGAGCCACGGAGGGCGCGGAGGATCAGCCTTTCCCCAACCTCTGCGCCCTCCGTGGCTCCGTGCGATGCCAGCCAGCCATCGAAACGGGCTCGTCATCCTGAGCGAAAGCGAAGGATCTCGGGCCGGTTGGAGCTCCAGTCTGAGCCAGATCCTTCGCTTTCGCTCAGGATGACGGCAAAGGGCCGTTTCGTGGGCTCCCCGGGGCCGGCCGCCGCCCCGCTACCTCACGGCCGCTGCAGTGCGCCCCTGTCGATCTCCACCCGGGCGGAGAGGCTCTCCAGGCTGTCGTGGAGGAGCTGCAGGAGGTAGGCGGGGTTGTGGACGTAGCCGCCGGGGTCCTTGGCTGCGACCTGGTAGTTGTAGGCGGCCTTGAGCAGGCGCGGCGTCCAGTCCCGGTAGCGGTTGGCCATGACGGCCTCGTCGTCGGCGATCTCGCCGTCGCCCTCGGCGTCGGTGAAGAAGTAGGGGAAGCGCTTGCCGTAGACGATCGGGGTGCCGGCCACCTCCGCCGCATAGGCGCGGATCGCCGCGTAGAGCTGCGTCTGCAGCCCGGCGATCTCGGCGTGGATGCCGCCGGAGACGTCGCCGTCGCTGTCGAAGTCGCCATGGCGGGTGCGGATGTCGCGGATGCTCTGGACGCCGCGGTGGCAGGCCAGGCAGGAGTCTGTGGCGACCTGCGTCGTGTGCGCGTCGTGGCAGTCGACGCAGGTGCTGGCGCTCGGCACGTGGCCGAAGCGCCCGGCGTAGGAGCGTCCGGGGTAGTGGTAGCCGCCGCGCACCTCGGCGCCGTGCAGGACGGCGGCGGCCACGCCGTAGTGGACGTTGAGGAAGGCGAGGTCGGCCGAGACCTCGTCCTCGCCGAGGCCGCTGGTGGCCGCCGCCACGGCGTCGCCCGACTGGCGGCCCTGATGGCAGACGCTGCAGGTGGCCGAGGCGGCGAGGCCGTGGACCTCGACGCCGGAGGGGAAGGTTACGCTGTCGAGCGCATGGGCGGCGCCGCTGTGGCAGGAGGCGCAGCCGATCGGCGCGTTGATCGCAGCCGGCCGGTCGACCTGGAAGGGTGTGCTGCCGTCGGCGCCGAGGAAACCGACGAAGCCGGGCTGGGAGTGGCAGGCCGCGCAGGCGATCGGCACCTCGCCCTCGCGATTCCAGTAGGTGAAGGAGGGGGAATGATAGTCGGCGTGCGGCGAGCCGAGCCAAGCCTCGACGAAGGCGGCCAGCACGTCCTGCTCCTGCTCGGCGGCGGCCGGCGCGGCCGGCAGCAGCAGTACCAGCAGGGCGGCGAGCAGATCCCGGGCGGTCCTTGCGGTCGACATGGCGTCCCCTTCGCTTGTGTCCCTCGCGTCCGGCGGGCACCCTGCGGGAGGATCCGCGCCCGGTCTCGCCCCTCGCCCGAGGGACCGACGGAAGGCACTAAACCATAACCTCAAGGCATTAAACTATAGCGGCATTCTCGGCGGAGCGGGGCAGGAATGGACAGGGAAGCGAGCGATGACGGTGTGACGAAAGGGGCGCCGAACGGGCCAACGAACGGGGCGGCCACCGTGGCGGGACAGGGCGGCAGCCACGGCCTGCGCCTGCCCGGCGCGGCGCTGGCGGCCCTCTACCTCGCCTTCTGCGGCGCTGCGCTCCTGCTGGCCGCCGGCCGCCGGGTGGCGCCGCTCGACCCCTGGGAGAAGGCGGCGGCGGCGCTCGGGCTGCTGGCGCTGGCCGCCATGGCGGTGCAGTTCGTGACCTCCGGCCGCTTCGAGGCCGCCTCGGGCCGGCTCGGCATCGACAAGATCATGGCCTTCCACAAGCTGGCGGCCTGGTGGGTGCTGCTGGCGCTGCTGCTGCACCCACTGCTCTACGTGCTGCCGACCTGGGCGGAGGACCCGGCGCTGGGGGTCGAGCGGCTGATCGCCTACCTGACCCTGCCGCACTACCGCAGCGGCGTGGTGGCGCTCGGCGCCCTGTTCCTGCTGGTGCTGACCGCGGCACTGCGGGACCGCCTGCCCTGGCGCTACGAGCTCTGGCGGGCGAGCCACCTGCTGCTCGGGCTGACGGCGGTCGGCGCCGGCCTGCACCACGCGGTGACGGCCGGGCGCTTCAGCGCCGGCGGAGCGCTCCAGGGCTTCTGGTGGGCGGTGGGGCTCGGCGTCGTCGCGGTGATCGCGCTGCTCTACGGCTGGCGCTGGCTGCGGCTGCACCGTCGCCCCTGGCGGCTCGCGCAGGTGACGAAGCGCGCCGACCGCCTGTGGGAGCTCGACATCCAGCCGGACCCGAAGAACCCGCCCTGGCCCTACCACGCCGGCCAGTTCGTCTGGATGACCGAAGGCCGGCGGCGCTTCCCGCTCTTCGATCATCCCTTCTCCATCGCCGACAGCCCGGCGCGGCCGGGACTGAGCCTGATCGTCAAGGAGGCCGGCGACTTCACCGGCGGGATCGGCCGGCTGGCGCCCGGCACGCCGATCGGGATCGACGGCCCCTACGGCGAGTTCACCCTGGAGGCGCACGAGGGCGCGGCGGTGCTGCTGCTGGCCGGCGGCGTCGGCATCGCCCCGATCATGGGGCTGCTGCGCGACCTGGCGGCGCGGCGGGACCCGCGGCCGGTGCGGCTCGCCTATGCCGCCGGGCGGCCGGAGAACTTCGCCTGCCTGGAGGAGATCGAGGCGGCGCGGGAGCGGCTCGACCTGCGGACGCTCTTCCTGAGCGAGGAGGGGGGCGAGGGCTGGCGCGGCGCCGTCGGCCGCCTGGACCGCGAGCGGCTGGCCGGCCTGCTGGAGGGCCTGGACCGGCGGCGGACCGTGGCCTTCCTCTGCGGCCCGGGGCCGATGGTGACGGCGGTCTCGGACGGGCTGCTCGAGCTCGGCCTGCCGATGAAGAACGTCGTCTACGAGCGCTTCGACTACGGCGCCGGCGCGGCCTCGCGCCAGGACCGGCGCCGCAGCCTGGCCTTCCTGGGCGTCGGCGCGGCGCTGGCGGCGGCGGCGGCGCTCTTCGCGGCCGCCGTGTGAGGCGTCGTCGCCGCTACAGCAGGTGGCCGAAGCGGCGCGCCTTGGTGTCGAGATAGGCCTCGTTGTGGCCGTTGGAGGGGAAGGCGTGGGGGACGCGTTCCACCACCTCGACGCCGCAGTGGACGAGCGCCTCGACCTTCAGCGGGTTGTTGGTGAGCAGCCGCACCTTCGTCAGGCCGAGCTGGCGCAGCATCTCGGCCGCCGGGCGGTAGACCCGCTCGTCGGCGTCGAAGCCGAGCTGCTCGTTGGCGTCCAGGGTGTCGGCGCCGCGGTCCTGCAGGGCATAGGCGCGCAGCTTGTTGACCAGGCCGATGCCGCGCCCCTCCTGCGCCAGGTAGAGCAGCACGCCGGCGCCCTCGCGGCTCATGGTCTCGATGGCGCCGCGCAGCTGGTCGCCGCAGTCGCAACGCAGCGAGCGCAGCAGGTCGCCGGTGAAGCATTCGGAATGCAGCCGCACCAGCGCCGGCTGCCCCGGCTCCGGCCGGCCGACGACGATGGCCAGGTGCTCGCGCCCGCCGTCGGCGGGGCGGAAGGCGACGATGCGGGTATCCTCGGCGTCGAGCAGCGGCACGGCGGACTCGGCCACGCGGGTCAACTCCGACCCGGCGCTGTCGCGAAAGCGGCGCACCGCCGCCTCGCCGACGACGATGGCGGGCCGCGCCTCGCCGGCCGGGACGACCAGGGCCGCCGGCAGCAGCCGCGCGGCCTTGAGCAGCTCCAGCGCGGCGGTGCCGCCGGGCGGCGGCGCGACGGCCGCCGGCAGGGCGTCGACCGGGCGCTGCTGCGGGCGCGTCGGATCGGCGAGCACGGCGATCTCCGCGGCGCCCAGGCCGCGGGCGTCGATCGCCACCGGCCCGCTGTCGGCGGTCGGCAGGCCCAGAAAGCGCGCGCGGGTGGCGGTCACCATCAGCAGCGGCGCCGGCCGGGTGGCCGGCGTTTCCGGCGCGCCCAGCGCGGCCAGGGCGGCCGGCTCCAGCCCTTCTGCGGGCAGCACCAGCAGCGCCGGGCCGACGTCCGGCTCCAGGCGCACGGGCCGGCCGGCGCGCAGCTCCGCCAGCGCGCGTTCCACCTCTGCCAGCTCCCTGCCGCCGAGGTTTCCGAGGCCGGTTGCACCGGCGTCCATCATGGGCTTGCTCATCACGTCCAGACTTTACGGTTTCGCCTCGGGCGTGTCACGGTGCTGCACCGCCTGCGGCCGCTCCTCGGCCGTGAGCTTTTCGCGCCCGACTTGAAGAACTGGCGCTTCGGGCGGCCGCGGCAAGGGTAGAAACGGGATCTGGGGAGCGGCGATGGGCGAGACCGTGTGGCGCGACTACGACCGGGAGGCGCTGGACCGACAGTTGAACCTGCGGGCGCGCACCCCGGAGCATCCGGCGATCTTCGTGCGCTGGGAGGAGGACAGCCGGGCGGTTCGCGCCGAGGTGGAGCACCGCTTCGACCTGGCCTACGGCGAGACGCCGGGCGAGCGGCTCGACTTCTTTCCCGCCGCACGGGCCGCCGCGCCGCTCTTCGCCTTCATCCACGGCGGCTACTGGCAGGGCCTGGACAAGGCGCACTACAGCTACTTCGCGCCCGCCTTCGCCGAGGCCGGCGCGGCCTTCGCCTTGCTCAACTACAGCCTGGCGCCGGAGGCGAGCATCGAGACCATGGTGGAGCAGGTGCGCCGGGCGCTGGCCTGGCTGCACGCCCGGGCCGGCGAGCTGGGCTTCGACCCCGCGCGGCTGGTGGTCGGCGGGCATTCGGCCGGCGGCCACCTGGCGACCATGGCGGCGGCCACCGACTGGACGGTCCAGGGCCTGCCCGCCGGACTGCTGGCCGGCTGCTGCTCCATCTCCGGCGTCTACCAGCTGGAGCCGATCCGCCAGAGCTACCACCAGCCGGTGCTGCGGCTGAGCGCCGAGGCGGCGGCGCGGCTCAGCCCGCAGCACCTGCGCCCGGCGCAGCCGCTGCCGACGATCCTTGCGGTCGGCGGCAGCGAGCCGGAGGAGTTCCACGAGCAGCAGCGCGAGCTGGCGGCCGCCTGGCGCGCCGACGGCCAGCCGCTGCTGGCGCTGGAGGTGCCGGGACGCCATCATTTCGACGTGATCGACGCGCTGATCCAGCCGGAGCAACCACTGCACCGGGCGCTGACGGCGCTGCTCCGCGACGGCCGCCTGCCCTGAGCGGCCTGCGCCGGGGACTTGCGAGGTAGAGGGGAGGGGCGATGAACACCGCGGTTCCACGCAAGATCCTGCTGGTGGACGACGACGACGCGCTGCGCGGCGCGCTTGGCCAGCAGCTGCGGCTGCACGAGGAATTCACCGTGATCGAGGCCGAGACCGCGGCCAAGGGCCTGGAGATCGCCAAGGGGGAGTACTTCGACGCGCTGCTGCTCGACGTCGGCCTGCCCGACATGGACGGCCGCGACCTCTGCCGCCTGCTGCGCCGCTCGGGCGTGAAGGCGCCGATCCTCATGCTGACGGCCATGGACAGCGACGCCGACCAGATCCTGGGCCTGGAATCCGGCGCCAACGACTACGTCTCCAAGCCTTTCCGGCTCGGCGTGCTGCTGGCCCGGCTGCGCGCCCAGCTGCGCCAGCACGAGCACAGCGGGGACGCGGTCCTGACCATCGGCCCCTATGCCTTCCAGCCGGCCGCCAAGCTGCTGGTGCACGGCCAGAGCGGGCGCAAGGTGCGGCTCACCGAGAAGGAGAGCCAGATCCTGCGCTACCTCTACCGCGCCGGCGAGCGGGCGGTGCCGCGCGACACCCTGCTGGGCGAGGTCTGGGGCTACAACGCCGGGGTCACCACCCACACGCTGGAGACCCACGTCTACCGCCTGCGCCAGAAGATCGAGGAGAACCCCTCCCAGGCGGCGCTGCTGATCACCGAGCCCGGCGGCTACCGCCTGGTGCCGTAGGGCACGGCCAAGAGCGCCGCGCCTTCCGTCGGCCTCGGGATGACGAGACCGGCAGGGGAGTGTGGCGAGGCGGTCGCCCTCACGCCGCGCGGGCGCTCTCCAGGTAGCTGCCGACGTTGCCGCGCAGGGTCTCGGCCTGGCGCGAGAGTTCGCGCGCGGCCTCCAGGGTCTGGCGCGCCGCCTCGCCGGTCTCCAGCACGGCCTGGGACAGGCCCTCGATGTGTTCGGAGACGTCGCGGGTGCCGCCGGCGGCTTGCTGCATGTTACCGGCGATCTCCTGGGTCGCGCCCGACTGCTGCTCCACCGCGGCGGCGATGGTGGCGGCGACGGTGTCGAGCTCCTCGATGCTGCCGGCGATGGCGCCGATCGCCTCGACCGCGCGGCCGGTGGTGCTCTGCACGTCGCCGATCTGCGCGACGATCTCCTGCGCCGCCCGGCTGGTCTGCCCGGCCAGGTTCTTCACCTCGCCGGCGACCACGGCGAAGCCCTTACCGGCTTCGCCCGCCCGCGCGGCTTCGATGGTGGCGTTCAGCGCCAGCAGATTGGTCTGCTCGGCGATCTGGGTGATCAGGCTGATCACCTCGCCGATGCGTTCGCTCGCCCGCGCCAGGCCCTCGATGGTCTCGCGGGTGCCGCGCGCCTCGCCGACGGCGCGGCGGGCCAGGTCCGAGGCGTTGGAGACCTGGCGGCCGATCTCGGCCACCGAGCCGGTCAGCTCCTCGCCCGCCGCGGCCACGGCCTCGACGTTGTGGCGGGTCTGCTCGGCGCTCTGGGCGATACCCTCGCTGCGGCTGCCGGCGGTGTCGGCGACGCCGTTCATGCTCTCGGCCGTGGCGTTGAGCTCGGCCGAGGCCGAGGCGACGGCCTCGACCACGCCCTGGACGGAGCTCTCGAAGGCGCCGGTCAACTCGGCGAAGTGGGTGACGCGCGCCTGCATGGCGTCGCTCGCGCCGTTGATGATCCCGGCGGCGCGGCGGAAGTCGCCCAGCAGGCCGCGCTGGAGGATGCGGCGGAAGTAGCGGCTGCGCAAGACGTGGTCCATGGAGGCCCCGGCCTCGCGCACGAAGGCGTCGGTCAGGTCCAGCAGGTGGTTGACCGCGTGCATGGTCTCGCCCAGCTCGCCGCGCTCTCGGATGCGCACCAGGCGCACCTGCAGGTCGCCGCGCGCGGCGGCGCGGCAGGTCGCGGCGATGCGCCGCAGCTCGCGCTGGGCGCGGGCGAGGCGCCAGGCGGCCAGCAGCGTGCCGGCGAGGCCGGCCAGGGCGAGCGCCAGCGCGGGGTGGAAGCCGGTCTCGGCCCAGGCCCAGCCCAGGCCAGCGGCCAGGGCGGCGGCTCCGGCGACGAGGAGGACGCGCGCCTCAGAGAGAGAAGACGAATTCATCGTAGGCCATCCCCGCGTCTCTCAGTGTCCGGTGCAGCAGCTCGCTGGAGCGCTCCAGCCCCAGCCGCCGGTCCTTCTCCGCCCGCTCCGCCGCCAGCAGTGCGGCGTAGAGCGGCCGCACCTTGGCCAGGGCCTCGGGCCTGGGCATGCGGCGGTTGGAGTGATAGCCGACGATCTTCCCCCGGGCGTCGAAGCTGGGGGTGACGTGGGCGAAGACCCAGTAGTGGTCGCCGTTGCGGCTGAGGTTCACCACGTAGGCGAAGATCTCCTCGCCGGCGGCGATCGTGTCCCACAGCAGCTTGAAGACCGCGCGCGGCATGTCGGGGTGCCGCAGGATCGAATGCGGCGCCCCCAGCAGCGTCTCCTCCTCGAAGCCGGAGATGCGCACGAAGACCTCGTTGCCGTAGGTGATGCGGCCCTTGAGGTCGGTCTTGGAGACGATGATCTCGTCCTCGCCGAGCTTGCGCTCGACCCCGGTCGGGGTCACGTGGCGGGCGAGCTTTCCGGGTTTCGCCGCCGGCCGGGCGGCGAAGGGTCGTGTGAGAGTGGCGAGCACGGTCGCTCCCGTTGTTTGGCTGATCACGTTGCGGTTACGTGATAATCGTCAAAGCTTAAGGACGTCTTTACCCTTGCGGCGCACTCGGGCATCGGCCTCCGGCACAGCAGAGGAGAGAGCCGTGACACTGGCCATCGTCAGACGCCTGATCCCGGAGTGGGGCGCCTGCTACGGCCCGCCCGGCGAGGGGCCCTTTCCGGCGGTGCTGGTGCTGCACGGCTCCGAAGGCGGCTGGTCCGGCTGGAGCCACCGCAATGCCGTGCTGCTGGCCGCCGAGGGCTTCCTCGCCTTCCCCTTCGCCTACAGCCGCGGCGGCAACGCCTGGAACGCCGGCGAGATCCGCGACGTGCCGCTGGACCGCACCGCCGAGGCGCTGCGGGCCCTGCGGCGCTTCGCCGCAGCCGGCTCTGGGGCCGGCCCGAAGCTCGGGCTCTACGGGATCTCGCGCGGCGCCGAGCATGCCCTGCTGCTGGCCACGCTGATGGCGGGCGACGGCATGGCGGGCCTGCCCGACGCGGTGGCCGCCCACAGCCCGCCGGACGTGGTCTGCGGCGCCTTCGACGCACGGCGCTGGCGCGACAGCGGCGACCCCGGCTGGCAGGTCTGGGACCCGGCCGAGCGGGCCTGGAGCTGGCGCGGCAGCTCCGAGGCGCTGCTGCCGACCCGGCCGATCGAGATCGAGCGCTACCCCGGCCCGCTCTTCCTCTCCCACGGCACCGCCGACAGGCTCTGGAGCGTCGAGGGCACGCGCCGGCTGGAGGCGCGGCTGCGGAGCCACGGCCGGGCGCCGGAGGTGCACTACTACGAGGGCGAGGACCACCTGCCGGGCAGCGAGGCCGAGAACCGCCACCACGAGCACCTCTTCGCCTTCTTCCGCGGGCATCTGGACGGCCCCGCTTGACGCCTGCGCGGGCGGCGGTCATGACGGAAGGAGACGCCCGCGGAGGCCAAGATGAGCCCGACACTCGCCCCGGTCCTCGCCCTGCTGGTCTCCGTCGCCTTCCTGATCCTGGGCAACGGGCTGATGGGCACGCTGCTGCCGGTGCGCGCCCAGATCGAGGACTTCTCGACGCCGGTCATCGGCCTGCTGGGCTCGCTCTACTTCCTCGGTTTCGGCCTGGGCTGCGTGCTGGGTCCCTATGTCATCCAGCGGGTCGGCCACATCCGCGCCTTCGCCGCGCTGGCCGCGCTGGTCGCCGCCGTGCCGCTGGTGCACGCGCTCTTCGCCGAGCCGCTGCCCTGGGCGGCGCTGCGGGTCGTCGCGGGGCTCTGCTTCGCCGGGCTCTACACCGTCATCGAGTCCTGGCTGAACCAGGCCGTGGGCAACGAGAGCCGCGGCAAGGTGCTGTCGCTCTACATCGTCATCAACCTCTGCGCCATGACCGGCGGGCAGCTGCTGCTCTCGCTCGACTCGCCCGCCGGCTACGAGCTCTTCAGCCTGGTCGCGGTGCTGATGGCCCTGGCGGTGGTGCCGGTGGCGCTGACCCGGGCCGCCGCGCCGGTGCCGCCGGCCAGCGTGCAGCTACGCCTCTGGCGCCTCTACCGCCTCTCGCCGGTCGGCACGATCGGCTGCCTGGCGGTCGGCGTCACCAACGGCGCCTTCTGGACCGTGGCGCCGGCCTATGTCACCGCGCTCGGCCGGCCGGCGGAGGCCGTGGCGGGCTTCATGGCGGTGGCGGTCTTCGCCGGCGCCGTGGCGCAGTGGCCGCTCGGCCGCCTCTCGGACCTGGTCGACCGCCGCTTCGTCATCATCGGCGGCTGCCTGGCGGCGGCCGGCGCCGGTCTCGGCCTCTTCCTCTTCGGCGCACAGCCGACCGCGCTGCTCGTCTTCTCCGCGCTCTTCGGCGCCTTCGCGCTCTCGGCCTATGCGCTCTGCATCGCCCACGCCAACGACTTCATCGCGCCCGAAGACGCGGTCGAGGCCTCCAGCGGGCTGCTGCTGACCTATGCCTTCGGCGCCGTGGCCGGGCCGCTGCTCGCCGCCGGCGCCATGTCGGCGGTGGGGCCGGGCGGGCTCTTTCTCACCACGGCGGCGGCGCATCTGCTCTTCGCCGCCTTCGCCTTCTACCGGAGCCGCCGCCGTGCCGCGATCCCGGCCGAGGAGCGCGAGAACTTCGTGCTGATGGAGCCGCGCACCTCCGCGGTGGTCTTCGAGCTCGACCCGCGCAGCGAGAGCACCTCGCCGGAGGATGCGGAGGCGCAGTCGGCGGATCTGCTGCTGCGCGACGACCTGCCGGAGCCACCCCCAGAGCCACCCCCAGAGCCACCTCCGGGGCCACCGCCCGAGCGGCAGGAGCCCTGAGCCGTGGAGACGACGACGGCGGAGGGGCGGGAGCGCGCGCGCCTGCTGGCGCGCGGTGTCTGCCGCCTGCTCGAGGATCTGGGCTACGCCAGCCTGACCGAGTTCACCCTGGCCAGCGGGCGCCGCGTCGACGTCATGGGCCTGGGCGGCGACGGCGAGCTGCTGGCGGTCGAGGTCAAGACCTCGCTGGCGGACTTCCGCAGCGACGGCAAGTGGCCGGAGTACCTGGACTGGTGCGAGCGGCTGTTCTTCGCCGTGCCGCCGGACTTTCCCCAGGCCGTGCTGCCCGAGGACTGCGGCCTGATCGTCGCCGACGCCTGGGCGGCCGAACTGCTGCGCGAAACGCCGCGCCGGCCGCTGCCGGCGGCGCGCCGCAAGGCCGTCACCCTGCGCTTCGGCCGCGCCGCGGCGCAGCGCCTCGGCCGTCTGCTGGACCCGCGCGGGCCGGAGCCCTCGTGAGCACGCCCCCCATGACGCTTCCCATGACGCTCCGGGCCGCACCTGCTATATCCGGGCCATGAACCACGACGCCTATGCCAACGCCTACATCCTGGGCATTCTGAATTCCGTGCGCACCATCGCCATGGTGGGCGCCAGCGCGAAATGGAACCGGCCCAGCTACTTCGCCATGAAGTACCTGCAGGAGAAGGGCTACCGCGTGATCCCGGTGAACCCCGGCCAGGCCGGCGGCGAGATCCTGGGAGAGCGGGTCTACGCCGCCCTGGCCGAGATTCCCGAGCGCTTCGAGCTGGTCGACGTCTTCCGCGCCTCCGAGGCGGCGGCGGGGATCGTCGAGGAGGCGATCGCGCTCAAGGAGACGAAGGGCATCCAGGTGATCTGGATGCAGCTCGGCGTGCGCGACGACGCGGCCGCCGCCCGGGCCGAGGCGGCGGGCCTGAAGGTGGTGATGAACCGCTGCCCCAAGATCGAGTTCGGCCGGCTCAACGCCGAGCTCTCCTGGGGCGGCTTCGACTCCGGGGTGATCACCGCGCGGCGGCGCAGGATGCGGCCGGCATGAGTGGGAAGCGGCGCGACTTCGGCTTCGAGACGCGGATGATCCACGCCGGTGCCCAGCCGGAGCCGCTGACCGGTGCGCGGTAGACGCCGATCTACCAGAACACTTCCTATGCCTTCCACGACGCCGACCACGCGGCCAGCCTCTTCAACCTGCAGACCTTCGGCTTCATCTACTCGCGCCTGACCAACCCCACGGTGGCGGTGCTGGAGGAGCGGCTGGCCAGCCTGGAGGGCGGGCGCGGCGCCACCTGCACCGCCTCGGGCCACGCGGCGCAGCTGCTCACCTTCTTCGCCTTCATGGAGCCGGGCGACCACTTCGTCGCCTCGACCCGGCTCTACGGCGGCTCCATCACCCAGTTCGCCAAGACCTTCCGCAAGTTCGACTGGAACGTCTCCTTCGTCGACGTCGACGATCCGGAGAACGTCCGCCGCGCCCTGACGCCGAAGAGCAAGGCGGTCTTCGTGGAGTCGCTGGCCAATCCCGGCGGCGTGGTCAGCGACCTGGAGGCGCTGGCGGCGGTGGCGCGGGAGGCCGGCGTGCCGCTGATCGTCGACAACACGCTCGCCACCCCCTGGCTCTGCCGGCCGATCGAGTGGGGCGCCGACCTGGTGGTGCACTCCACCACCAAGTTCCTCTCCGGCAACGGCACCGCCATGGGCGGCGCGGTGGTCGACTCCGGCGGCTTCGACTGGACCGCCGCCGGCGAGCGCTTCAAGGGGCTCAACGCGCCGGAGCCGGCCTATCACGGCCTCGCCTTCCACGAGACCTTCGGCGACCTGGCCTTCACCACCCACGCCCATGCCGTGGGCCTGCGCGACCTCGGGCCCACCATGGCGCCGCTGCACGCCTTCCTGACGCTGCTCGGCACCGAGACCCTGGCGCTGAGGATGGAGCGGCACTGCGCCAACGCGGCGAAGGTGGCGGCCTTCCTGGCGGACCACGAGGCCGTCGCCTGGGTCTCCTACGCCGGGCTGCCGGACAGCCCCTACAGGGCCCTGGCCGGGAAGTACCTGCCGCGCGGCGCCGGCTCGGTCTTCACCTTCGGGCTGAAGGGCGGCTATGCGGCGGGCGTGAAGCTGGTGGAGGCGGTCAACCTCTTCAGCCACCTCGCCAACGTCGGCGACGCCCGCTCGCTGATCCTGCACCCGGCGTCGACCACCCACCGCCAGCTGAGCGAAGAGCAGCGCCGCGCCGCCGGCGCCGGCGAGGACGTCATCCGCCTCTCCGTCGGCCTGGAGACCGTCGAGGACCTGGTCGACGACCTGGAAACCGCCCTGCAGGCCGCGGCTGGGGCGTGAGGGCCGACGCGCTCGGGTGAGGGCGCTACCCCTGCGCCGGCCGCATGGCTGCCGCGAATTGACCTGGTCGTTCGTGTCGTTACCTTCAGGGGATCAGGCCCCGCGGCCGAGCCGAAGCGAGAAACATGAGCGCCGCCGCCGAGGCCTCTCCCAGCATCCAGGATCGTCCGAAGCCGCCGATCGCCATCCTCGTGGCGGTCAGCGCCATCGGGCCGCTGGCGCTCAACATCTTCATTCCCTCGATCCCCGGGTTGGCGCGCTATTACGCGGTCGACTACGGCACGATCCAGCTCACCTTCACGCTCTATCTGATCGGCCTCGCCGTCAGCCAGCTCTTCTACGGGCCGCTGTCCGATCGCTACGGCCGGCGGCCGGTGCTGCTGGCCGGCCTCGCCCTCTTCGTCGTCGCCAGCCTGGTCTGCGCCCTGGCGCCGCCGCTGGAGGTGCTGATCGTCGCCCGCGTGCTGCAGGCGGTGGGCGGCTGCTCCGGCATCGTGCTGTCGCGCGCCATCGTCCGCGACCTCTACGGCCGCGACAAGGCGGCCAGCGTGATCGGCTACATCACCATGGCCTGGGTCGCCGCGCCGATGCTGGCGCCCTCGCTGGGCGGCCTGCTCGACATATACTTCGGCTGGCAGTCGAGCTTCCTGGTCGTGGCGCTCGCGGGGGCGGCGGCGCTGCTCGGCGGGCTGCGCTGGCTGCACGAGACCAACCACCGGCGCGGGCCGAACGGCGGCCTGCTGGGGGTCTTCGGCGGCTTCGGCCGGCTGCTGCGCAGCCGGCTCTATCTCGGCTATTCCCTGCCCACCGCGCTGACCACGGCCGTCTTCTTCTCCTTCCTGGCGGGCGCGCCCTATCTGACGATCGAGGTGCTGGGCCTCTCGCCCTTCGCCTACGGGCTCTGGTTCATCTTCGTCTCCGTCGGCTACTTCCTGGGCAACTTCGCCTCGGCGCGCCTGTCCGAGCGGCTCGGCGTCGACCGCATGATCCTGATCGGCTCGCTGCTGGCGCTGCTGGGGGCCGGGATCACCGCGGGCTGCGTGCTGGCCGGGCTGCTGTCGCCCTGGAGCCTCTTCCTGCCGATGCTGCTGGTCTCGCTCGGCAACGGCATGAGCATCGCCAACGGCATTGCCGGGTCGGTCAGCGTCGTGCCGGCGATCGCCGGCGCCGCCTCGGGCCTCGCCGGCTTCCTGCAGATGGGCCTGGGGGCCGCCTCGGCGCAGCTGGTGGGCCTGCTGCAGAGCGGCTGGAGCGAGGCCATGGCGACCATCAACCTGCTCTGGGCCGCGGCGGCGCTCGCCGTCTTCCTCCTGCTGGTGAAGCCGCCCCTCGGTCGGCGGCACCCTTGACGGCGGGCGCGCCCGGGCATAGCTAAACCGCCAGGAACGACACGGCGCGGTTTGCCGCGCGCGAGAAGCATGGCCAAGCTCCCCATCATCACCGCCCCCGATCCGCGCCTGAAGCGGCGCGCCAAGCCGGTCGAGAAGGTCGACGCGCGCATCCGCCGGCTGATGGACGACATGCTGGAGACCATGTACGCCGCCCCCGGCATCGGCCTGGCGGCGCCGCAGGTCGGCGTGCTGGAGCGGGTGATCGTGGTCGACGTGGCCGCCAAGGACGAGCCGCCGCAGCCGCTCTGCCTGGCGAATCCCGAGGTGCTCTGGTCCTCGGACGAGGAGGCGACCTACGACGAGGGCTGCCTCTCGCTGCCGGAGCAGTTCGCCGAGGTGGCGCGGCCGAGCCGCGTGCGCCTGCGCTACCTCGACCGCGAGGGCGAGATCCGCGAGATGGAGGCCGAGGGGCTGCTGGCCACCTGCATCCAGCACGAGATCGACCACCTCGAGGGCACGCTCTTCGTCGACCACCTGAGCGCCCTCAAGCGCAACATGATCCTGCGCAAGCTGGTCAAGGCCCGCAAGACCGACCAGCTGCCCGCCTACGCCGCTGCCTCCTGAGGGCGCCTCCCGACCTCGGAGAAATTGCGAGCCGTTCGCAATCACTGGACAGGTGACCTCGCCTCGCCTATTCTCTGTGGCGTGGGATGACGCCACCGCAGGAGCGAGCCGGCCATGTACCGCGACAACAGCCTGATGCCGAGCGAGGCGATCCGCCTCCTGGCCCTCGGTATCCTGAGCGAGGGCGCGCGGCCCTACGGCGAGTTGGCCGCGGCCGTGCGGCACTTCACCGAGCGCCTGGTCGGGCCCTCGCTGGAGCTGGTGGCGCAGCCGCTGGAGCTGCTGAAGGTCGAGGGCCTGGTCGAGGCGGTCGACGGCCGGGGGCTCGCCGACAACGCCCGGCTGCGCATCACCGCTTCCGGCGCCGAGACGTTGCAGACCCTGCTGCGCGCCAACCTGCGCCCGCAGGTCAACGACCTCAACAAGCTGATCATCGCCCTGAAGATCCGCTTCCTGCACCTGCTGCCGGAGGCCGAGCGCCGCAACCAGGCGGAGCTGATGGTGGAGATCTTCGAGCGCGAGCTGGCCCGCCTGACGGACCTGCGCGGCCACCACGCCGGGCAGGAAGGGGCTCTGGTCGCCTGGCTGGACCTGGAGATCGAGCAGACCCGCTCCCGCCTCGCCTGGTTCGAAGCCTTGGCGGTCCGCGGCGCGACCTGAGGGCGGTTCCTCGTTCCCCCCCGGCCGTGCCTGCGCTTCCCCGTGGACAGGACGCTGCGGCAGGATAAGATTTCCCTCGCCCGGTCCCGCCGGGCCCATGAACGAGAACACGGGGAGCCTGTCATGATCCGCAAGAGCTATCGTCGCGCCGCTCTCGCCGGCGCGGCACTGGTCGGTGTCGGCCTGCTGGCCGGGGCGCCGGCGGCCGAGGCCCGCGACTTCACCGTCGTGTCCTGGGGCGGTGCCTATCAGGATGCGCAGCGCGAGATCTACTTCGAGCCCTTCGCCGCCGAGAGCGGCACGGCCCTGCTGGAAGACGTCTGGAACGGCGGCGTCGGCGCCATCCGCGCCAAGGTCGAGGGCGGCGCCTCCGACTGGGATGTGGTGCAGGTCGAGACCGAGGAGTTGGTGATCGGCTGCGAGGAAGGCCTCTACGAGCCGCTCGACTGGGGCCGTCTCGGCCTCTCCGGCTCGCTCATCCCCGGCGCCGAGCACGAGTGCGGCGCGGGCACCATCGTCTGGTCGACGGTGATGGCCTACGACGGCGACCGCCTGAGCGAGGGCCCGCAGGGCTGGGCCGACTTCTGGGACCTGGAGAAGTTCCCGGGCAAGCGCGGCCTGCGCCGCGGCCCGCAGTACGCCCTGGAGTTCGCGCTGCAGGCCGACGGCGTGCCGGTCGAGGAAGTCTACGAGGTGCTGGCCACGCCCGAGGGCGTCGACCGTGCCTTCGCCAAGCTCGACGAGATCAAGGACGAGGTGGTCTGGTGGGAGGCCGGCGCGCAGCCGCCGCAGCTGCTGGCCGCCGGCGAGGTGGTCATGACCACGGCCTACAACGGCCGCGTCTCCGCCGCCAACAAGACCGACGGCCGCAACTTCCGCATCGTCTGGCCCGGCACCCTCTACTCGATCGACTACTGGGTGATCCTGGCCGGCAGCCCCTACGTCGACGAGGGCCACGACTTCATCGTCTTCGCCAGCGATCCCGAGCGCCAGGCGCTGCTGCCGCCGCAGGTGCCCTACGGCGTGACCCACCTTGCCGCCGCCGACGGCATCCCCGCCGAGGTGCTGCCGGAGGTGCCGACCGCGCCGGAGAACCTGGCGGTGACCGCGGAGCTCGACACGGAGTTCTGGGTCGACAACATCGAGCGGCTGACCGAGCGCTTCAACTCCTGGCTCGCGCAGTAAGGGCCGGGCCGCTCCCTCACTCCAACCCCTCTCCCGTCAGGGAGAGGGGTTTCGAGGCACCAGCTGCCTTTGGCGCCCCTCTTTCCTGATGGGAAAGGGACGGGGTAAGGGGGCGGGCGCGCGGAAGGTGGACCTCTTCATCCGAACGGCATGACGGTACAGACCTCCATGACCACCCTCGCCGGCCCCCTTCCCGCGGCCGAGCTGCGCCGCCGGCTGCGCCGTGCGGAACGGCTGGGACGGCTGCGTGCCGTGGCGCTGGTGTTGCCGCTGCTCGCCTTCCTGCTGCTCTTCTTCCTGGTGCCGATCGCCCGCATGCTGTGGCTCAGCATCGACAACAGCGAGCTGCCCACCGCCATGCCGCGCTTCGCCGCGGCGATCCAGCAGTGGGACCCGGAGGAGACGGCGCTGCCCGGGGAGGCGCTGCTGGGCGTCTTCGCCGAGGAGCTGGCCCGCGCCGGCGAGGCGCGGGAACTGGCCGGCGTCGCCCGGCGGCTCAACACCGAGGTGCCGGGCTTCCGCACCACCATCATGGGCACTGCCCGCCGCCTGCCGGCCGCGCCCGAGGGCAGCTGGGGCGAGACGCTGGCGGCGATCGACCCGGTCTGGGCCGAGCCCGAGACCTGGCTGCTGCTGCGCCGTGCCTCCACGGCGCTGACGCCCTACTACCTGCTGGCGGCGCTGGACCTGCGCCAGGGCGCCGAGGGCGGGCTGGAGGCGGCGCCGCGCGACCAGGCGATCTATCGCGACCTCTTCGCCCGCACCTTCTGGATCGCCGGCGGTGTCACCCTGCTCTGCCTGCTGCTCGGCTATCCCCTGGCCTACAAGCTGGCCGCGCTGCCGCCGCGCATCGCCAACCTACTGATGATCCTGGTGCTGCTGCCCTTCTGGACCTCGCTGCTGGTGCGCACGACCTCCTGGATCGTGCTGCTGCAGCGCGAGGGGCCGATCAACCAGGCCCTGCAGGCCGGGGGGCTGATCCAGGACCCGCTGCAGCTGATCTACAACCGCTTCGGCGTCTACGTCGCCATGACCCACATCCTGCTGCCCTTCATGGTGCTGCCGCTCTATGCGGTGATGCGCGGCATCAGCCCCTCGCTGACGCGCGCCGCCACCGGCCTCGGCGCCCATCCCTTCACCGCCTTCCGGCGGGTCTACCTGCCGCTGACCACGCCGGGCGTCGGCGCCGGCTGCCTGCTCGTCTTCATCCTGGCGATCGGCTACTACATCACCCCCGCCCTGGTGGGCGGTGCCAACGACCAGATGGTCAGCTGGTTCATCGCCTTCTTCACCAACCAGACGGTCAACTGGGGCATGGCGGCTGCGCTCGGCTCGCTGCTGCTGGCGGCGGTCCTGGTGATCTACTGGCTCTACGCCCGGCTGATCGGCGTCGAGCGCATGAGGCTCGGCTGATGGCGCTGCCCGAGACCTACACCCGCGGCCAGCGGCTCTGGCACTGGGCGCATTGGGCCATCGCGGCGGCGGTGCTCGGCTTCCTGGTGCTGCCGGTGCTGGTGATCCTGCCGCTCTCCTTCTCCGCCGGCTCCTTCCTGACCTTCCCGCTGCCGGGCCTGTCGCTGCGCTGGTACGAGGAACTCTTCGCCTCCGGTCCCTGGCAGCTCTCCTTCCGCAACTCCATGATCGTCGCCAGCGCCACCACGGCGCTCGCGACCTTCCTGGGGACCTTGGCGGCGCTGGGGCTGAGCCGGTCCGACTTCCCCGGCAAGGCCCTGGTCATGGCGGTGGTGATCTCGCCCATGGTGGTGCCCATCGTCATCGTCGGCGTCGGCGTCTACTTCTTCTACGCTCCGCTGGGGCTGACCGGCAGCCTGCTCGGCCTGACGTTGGCGCACACCGTCCTGGCCGTGCCCTTCGTGGTGATCACCGTCAGCGCGACGCTCGCCGGCTTCGACCACAATCTGGTGCGCGCCGCCGCCAGCCTGGGCGCGCCGCCGGTCACCGCCTTCCGCCGCGTCGTCCTGCCGACCATCGCGCCCGGGGTGGTCTCGGGCGCCATCTTCGCCTTCGTCGTCTCCTTCGACGAGGTGGTGGTCGCGCTCTTCCTGACCGGGCCGGGCGAGCGCACCCTGCCGCGGCAGATGTTCGTGGGCATTCGCGAGAACATCTCGCCGGTGATCGCCGCCGCCGCCACGCTGCTGATCCTGCTCTCCATCGTGCTGATGGCGACGACCGAGATCCTGCGCCGCCGCTCCGCCCGCCTGCAGGGGCGCGAATAGCGCCGCCGGCCGCCGGCGCATGTGCGCACCGCATGCCTGCCCGCCGCCGCCGCCGCAAAAACGACCCTTGATTGTCGGGGCGACTATCCGGCCTATTTATGGGACGCAGACTGCCCTGCGGAGTTTCGCCCGATGCGCACCCGTCTACGCACCATCCTGCCGCTCGCGGCCCTGCTGTTCGGCGGCTCCGGCACCGCCGTCCCGGCGCAGCCGACGCCGCCGGGCTCCTCGGCGCTGCCGCTGACGGCGCTGTCCGGCGAGCCGCTGCGGGAGGCCGACGGCGGCCTGCCGGCCGAACTGGCGTCCCTGCGCCCGCTCGCCGGCGACTACCGCGGCGCCGAGCTGCCGGAGAACCTGCCGCCCAGCGCCCTGATCGGCGCCGGCATCGCCGACGTGCAGGGCAACCGCCTGGCCCGCATCCGCGACCTGCTGGCCGACAAGCGCGGCAAGGTGCTGGCGGTGCTGGCGGCGACCGGCGGCTTCCTCGGCCTGGGTGAGCGCCGGGTCGCCGTGCCGATCGAGGAGCTGATCCTGGAGCGCCGCGACGGCGAGGACTACCTCTCCGCCATGGGCGAGGACGAACTCGCAGAGCTGCCCGACTACGAGCCGCCGCAAGAGGACGCCGCCTGAACCGCGCCTCGACGGTTTCGGCGCGGCGCACGACCCGGTAAGCTCCCCGCCCTGGGGAAACGGCGATTTTCCGGCGGAAGGGGTGAGCGGCCATTGGGCGAAGAGCCGTCATCGGCAGGCCCGGGAGCCGAGGAGGCCGCGGCGGCGCGGCATCTGGCGGCGCTGACCAGGGATCCGACACTGCGGCGCATCCTCCGGCAGCATCTGCAGGGCTCGCTCGCGGCTGAGCCCGAGGCCGTACTGATCGCCTGCCTGCGAGGGATCGCCGCCAATCGCGGGCTCGGGAAGCTGCTGGCCGCCTATATGGAGCGGGGCGCGGACGAGGAGCGGACGATGACGGTCGCCCGGCTGCTCCGGCGCGCCCCCTACGCCGGGGATATCGTCGCCAGCCTCGCGACCGCGCCCTGGCTGGAGGAGGAGCGCTTCCAGAGGGCCTACGAGGCCGGGCTGCGCATCGGCTATGCGGATCGCGACCTGCGCTGGCGCCGCTACACGCTCATGGTCTGCGCTGTCCGGGCGGCCGCCCTGGAGGGGGACTTCGTGGAGTGCGGCGTCGAGCGCGGCGGCGGCGCGCTGAGCGTGATCCGCTATCTCGGACCCGAGGCCTTCGCCGGCCGCAGCTTCTACCTCTTCGATACCTTCCGCGGCCTCGTGGAAGGACAGCTGACCGAAGCGGAGCGACGGCGCAGCAACATCCACCCCGAACTCTATCCGCCGGTGGCCGAGCAGGTGCGCGCGACCTTCGCCGACAGCGATTTCGTCCGCATCGTCGAGGGCCCGGTGCCGGAGACGCTCGCCCACTACCGGGGCGACGGCGTGGCCTATCTGCACATCGACATGAACGCGGCCTACCCCGAGTGCGCGGCGCTGGAGTACTTCTGGCCCCGCCTGCGGCCCGGCGCGCCGGTGATCTTCGACGACTACGGCTTCCCCACCTGCGACGAGCAACGCCGGCAGCTGGACCGGGTGGCGGCGACGCTGGGCGTGGAGATCCTGATGCTGCCCACCGGACAGGGACTGCTGTGGCGGTGAGCAGCCTCGCCGCCGCGCTTGTTGGCGGCTTCGGCTGCATGATAGGAAATCGCCGTGCGCTGCGCTCCGGCGCTGCCCGCTAGAGCATTTCCCGATCGGATTCGATCGGGAAATGCTCACAACCATGTGAATCTAGAGCAGATCGCGATCAGGTGATTCCACCTGATCGCGATCTGCTCTAGTCCGCAGCCAGAAAGGCGATCGCGCCCTCATGAAAGTCGTGATACTCGCCGGCGGTCTGGGCTCGCGCATCGCCGAGCAGTCGGTCGAGCGGCCCAAGCCCATGGTGGAGATCGGCGGCCGGCCGATCCTCTGGCACATCATGAAGCTCTACAGCCACTTCGGGCTGACCGACTTCGTGATCTGCCTGGGCTACAAGGGCTACATGATCAAGGAGTACTTCGCGAACTACGCCCTGCACCTCTCCGACGTGACGATCCGGCTCGACAGCGGCGCGGTCGAGGTGCACCGGCGGCGCGCCGAGCCCTGGTCCGTGACCCTGGTCGATACCGGCGACCAGAGCTTGACCGGCGGCCGCCTGAAGCGGGCCGCGCCCTTCCTCGACGGGGAGGACTTCTGCCTCACCTACGGCGACGGCCTCGCCGACCTCGATCTCGCCGCCTTGCTCGCCTTCCACCGCGAACACGGCAGGTCGGCGACGGTCACCGCGGTGCGGCCGCCCGGCCGCTTCGGCGCGCTGGACCTCGGTGAGAACGACCGCGTGGCGGGCTTCGCCGAGAAGCCGCTGGGCGACGGCGGCTGGATCAACGGCGGCTTCTTCGTGCTCTCGCCCGCGGTGCTGGAGGAAATCGAAGGCGATGCCACGGCCTGGGAGGAGGCGCCTTTGCGGAACCTGGCCGAGAGCGGCCGGCTGATGGCCTTCCGCCACGAGGGCTTCTGGCAGCCGATGGACACGCTGCGCGACCGCAACCGGCTGGAGCGGCTCTACGCCGAGGGCCGGGCGCCCTGGAAGCTGTGGGACTAGAGGCCGTGGGACCGGACGGGGCCTTCTGGCGCGGGCGGCGCGTCCTGATCACCGGGCATACCGGCTTCAAGGGGAGCTGGCTGAGCCTCTGGCTGCGGGCGCTCGGCGCCGAAGTCTACGGCTACGCCCTGGAGCCGACGACCAAGCCGGCACTCTTCGATCTCGCAGGGGTCGCCGAGGGCCTGGCCGGCGAATGGCGCGCCGACCTGCGCGACGCCGAGGCTCTCGACGTGGCGCTGGCGCAGGCGCGCCCCGAGGTGGTCTTTCACCTGGCGGCGCAGGCGCTGGTGCGCGAGAGCTACGCCCGGCCGCTGGAGACCTTTTCCGTCAACGTCCTGGGCACGGCGCAGCTGCTCGACAGCCTGCGCGGCCGCGAGGGCTTGCGCGCCGTGGTGCTGGCGACCAGCGACAAGTGCTATGCGGCTAGCCCCTGGCCCTATCCCCATCGAGAGAGCGACCCGGTGGGCGGCCGCGATCCCTACGAGGCCAGCAAGGCCGGCGCCGAGCTGGTGGCCGCCGCCTACCGCGCCAGCTTCTATGCGGCGCGGCCGGGCGCGGCGCGACTGGCCACGGCGCGGGCCGGCAACGTGATCGGCGGCGGCGACTGGGCCGACGATCGGCTGGTGCCGGACTGCCTGCGCGCCTTCCGAGCCGGCGAGGCCGTTCGGCTGCGCCATCCCGGCGCCATCCGCCCCTGGCAGCACGTGCTGGAGCCGCTGTCCGGCTATCTCCTGCTGGCGGAGCGGCTCTGCGCACCGGAGGGGGAGGCGGTCGCCACGGCCTGGAACTTCGGGCCGGAGCCGGGTTGCGAAGCGAGCGTGCTCGCGGTGGCTCAGATCCTGGCCGGCGCCTGGGGACCGGAGGCCGGTGTGGTGGTCGAACCCGAGGCCGACGGGGTCGCCGAGAAGGCCATCCTGCGCCTGGACTCGAGCCGCGCGCGCGCCCTGCTCGGCTGGCGTCCGCGCTGGCCGCTGGCGCGTGCGCTGGAGGAGACCGCCGCCTGGTATCGGGCCTGGCACGAGGGCGGCGACCTGCGGGCAGCCACCCTGGCGCAGATCGCCCGCTATGGGGAGAGTGCGGCGTGATCGACCGCTTCGGCTTCTCGGCGACCGGCCTGGCGGGCGTCATGAGGATCGAGCGTCGCCCGCGCGCGGATGCGCGCGGCTGGCTGGAGCGGCTCTACTGCTGCGAGGAGCTGGAGCCGCTGCTGGGCGGGCGGCGGATCCGGCAGGTCAACCGCAGCCTCACGCACCTGCGCGGCACCCTCCGCGGGCTGCATCTGCAGCGGCCGCCCCACGCCGAGGCCAAGATCGTCGTCTGCCTGAGGGGAGCGGTCTTCGACGTGGCCGTCGACCTGCGCGCCGGCTCGCCGACCTTTCGGCGCTGGCACGGCGAGAGGCTGACCGCCGAGGGCGCGACGATGCTGCTGGTCCCCGAGGGCTGCGCCCACGGCTTCCAGACCCTGGCCGGCGACTGCGAGCTTCTGTACCTTCACACGGCCGCCTACGCGCCGGAGAGCGAGATCGTGATCGACCCCTTCGATGCTCGCTTGGCCGTAGACTGGCCGGAGGCCGTCGCGGAGCTTTCCGAGCGCGATGCCGCCGCACCGCCGCTCGACCCGGCGTTCGAGGGGATCGTCCTGGAATGAAGTGCCGCCACTGCCGAGCGGAGCTGACGCTGCCCTTCCTCGATCTCGGCGCCGCCCCGCCGGTGAACGCCCTGCTCTCCGAGGCGGCGCTGCGCGCCCCGGAGGTCAGCTATCCCCTGCGCGTGCTGGTCTGCGAGAGCTGCTGGCTGGTCCAGACGGAAGACTACGCCGGCGCCGCCGAGCTCTTCAGCGCCGACTACCCCTATTTCAGCTCCTACTCGAGCTCCTGGCTTCGGCACAGCGAGCGCTACGTCGAGGCCATGACCGCGCGCTTCGGCCTGGGCGCCGACAGCCTGGTCGTCGAGGTGGCGGCCAACGACGGCTACCTGCTGCAGTACGTGCGGGCGCGCGGCATTCCCTGCTACGGCATCGAGCCCACCACGGCGACGGCCCGTGCCGCCCGCGCCCGCGGCCTGGAGATCGTCGAGGCCTTCCTCGGCCTGGCGCTGGCGCGCGAGTTGGCCGCGGCGGGGCGGCGCGCCGACCTGCTGGTGGCCAACAACGTGCTGGCCCACGTGCCCGATCCCAACGACTTCGTCGCCGGCATCGCCCTGCTGCTGCGGCCGGGCGGGGTGGCGACCTTCGAGTTCCCGCACCTGCTGCGGCTGGTGCAGGAGAACCAGTTCGACACCGTCTACCACGAGCACTTCTCCTATCTCTCGATGACGGCGGTGGAGCGCATCTTCGCGGCCGCCGGCCTGCGCCTCTTCGATGTGGAGGAACTGCCGACCCACGGCGGCAGCCTGCGCGTCTTCGCGGAGTCCGCGGCGGGGCCGAGCCGCCCGGCGAGCGGCAACGTCGCGGCGCTGCTGCGGCGCGAACAGGAGGCCGGCCTGTGCGGGCGCGCCTTCTACCAGGGCATGCAGGGCAGAGCCGAGAAGGTGAAGAACGACTTCCTGGCCTGGCTGCTGGAGGCCCGGCGCGCCGGGCGGACGGTGGCCGGCTACGGCGCGGCGGCCAAGGGCGTGACGCTGCTGAACTTCGCCGGCGCAGGGCCGGACCTGCTGCCCTACGTGGTCGACGCCAATCCGGCCAAGCAGGGCCTCTACCTGCCCGGTTGCCGCATCCCGGTCGTCGCCGAGGAGCGGCTGCGCGCGCAGCGCCCGGACTGGATCGTCGTCTTGCCCTGGAACCTGACGGAGGAGATCGCGGCCCAGCTCCAGTACATCGGCGCCTGGGGCGGACGTCTGGTGCGTGCTGTCCCGGCCCTGCAGGAGGTGGCCTTGGAGCAGCCACGGCAAACCGCATGAGGTTCACGGTCTTCGGCGGCGAGGGCTTCGTCGGCCGCCATCTCTGCGCCCGCCTGCGGGCCGAGGGGCACGCGGTGACGGTGCCGCCGCGCGCGGCCGTCGCGCAGGCGAGCGGCGATGCCGGGCACGTGATCTACGCCATCGGGCTGACCGGCGACTTCCGCGGACGGCCTTTCGAGACGGTCGAGGCGCACCTCTGCCTGCTCGCCCGCCTGCTGCAGCGGCTGCGCTACGACTCCTGGCTCTACCTCTCCAGCACCCGCGTCTACGGCGGGCTCGACCCGGCGGTGCCGGCGGCCGAGGAGACGCCGCTGCGCGCGGCGCCCTCGGCGGACGGGCTCTACGACCTCAGCAAGCTGCTGGGCGAGTCGCTCTGTCTCTCGCTGGACTCGCCGCGGGTCCGCGTCGCCCGCCTCGCGAACGTCTACGGCCCGGGCCAGAGCCGCCACGGCTTCCTGGGATCCCTGCTGGCCGAACTCCGGGAGAAGGGCAGCCTGACCTTCCGCGAGGGGCCGGATTCGGCCAAGGACTACATCGCGGCGGCCGAGGCGGCGCGCCTGCTGGCCGCGATCGCCGCCGGCGGCCGCCACCGCCTCTACAACGTCGCCAGCGGCCGGGCGACGCGCCACGCCGAGCTGGCGGCGGCTCTCCAGGCGCACAGCGGCGCACCGGTGAGCTTCGCGCCGGGCGCGCCGACGCGGGCCTTCCCGCCCGCCGACGCGAGCCGCGTCGCGCGGGAGTTCGGCGCCGCCGCCGGCACGCTGCTGGATGACCTGCCCGGCCTTCTGGAGACCTGCGGCGAGACTCGGCAGTCATGACGGACCAGCCCGACGACCCGATCGCCGCCTTCGAGCGGGAAAAGCGCGTGCGGATCGCCGGCTATCCGGCCGCCGAGGGGTGGCAGGCGCTGTCGGCCCGCTGGATCGAGCAGGCCTTCCAGGGCCGCTACATGTACAACTTCACCTGGGCCGGCCGCCCCATCATCCAGCTGCCGGGCGACATGGTGGCGCTGCAGGAGATCGTCTGGGCGGTGAAGCCCGACCTGATCGTCGAGACCGGCATCGCCCACGGCGGCTCGCTGCTGCTCAGCGCCTCGCTGCTCGCCCTGCTGGATCTCTGCGAGGCGGCGGAGCGCGGCGAGACGCTGGACCCGGGGGTGCCGAAGCGCCGGGNGGTCGGGGTCGACATCGAGATCCGCGCCCACAACCGCGCGGCGCTCGACGCCCATCCCCTGCGCGGCCGCCTGGAGCTGATCGAGGGCTCCTCGCTGGACCCGGAGGTCGCCGCGCGCGTGCGGGAGATCGCGGCCGGCAGCGAGCGGGTCCTGCTCTGCCTCGACTCCAGCCACAGCCACGACCACGTGCTGCGGGAACTGGAGCTCTACGCGCCGCTGGTGGCTCCCGGCAGCTACTGCCTGGTCTTCGACACCGTCGTCGAGCGCCTGCCCGCCGGCAGCTTTCCCGACCGGCCCTGGGACCGGGGCGACAATCCGGCCACCGCCGTCGCGGCCTACCTTGCGCTGCTGCGCGAGGAGGGGCGCCTGGGGGCGGACGGCCGGCCGCTTCGCTTCGAGGTCGACCGCCACCTGGAAGACAAGCTGCTGCTGTCGCTGGCGCCGGGCGGCTATCTGCGGCGGCTACCGGCATGAGCGTCGACGCGCCCAGGCTGCTGATCCCCACGCGCAACCGCCCCGCCGCGCTGGGCGGCGTGCTGGACTTCCTGGCCCGCTTCTATCCCGGCACGGGGGTCCTGATCGCCGACGGCAGCAGCGAGGCCTACAAGCCGGCGAACCGAGCCGCCGTGGAGCGCCTGCGCGACAGCCTCGCGCTGGACTATCGCCCCTATCCGGCGGAGATGCCCTATTTCGACCGCATCCTCGACGTCCTGCAGGGCGAAGACGACGAGTTCTTCGTTATGGGGGCGGACGACGACTTCCCCATGATGGAGGTCTTCGAGGAGGGCGCGCGCTACCTGCGCAAGCACCCGCATTGCGTGACCGCGATGGGGACCTGCATCAATCTCATGGCGCTCGGACCGGGCCGGCTGCGGGCCCGGCTCAACGTCGCGCGCGACATCGCCGGCCGCTCGCCGGCCGCCCGGGCGCGGCGCTATTCGGCCTGGCCGATGGCCACCACCTATGCCGTCACACGGCGCACACTGCTGCTGGAGCGCGGCCACTGGGCGCGGGAACTCTTCCTGACGGGCTTCCACGATTACGTGGTCGGCGTTCAGGACGCGATCGCGGGCGCGACCAAGGCCCTTCCCACCCTCGGCGTCCTGCGCACCCACAACTACAATCACAGCTATCTCAGGCCCGGCAGCGCCCTCGGGTTCCTGGAGCAGAGCGGCCTGGTGCTCCGGATCGCCGAGCGCTTCCGCGAGGCGCTCTCGCGCGACGGATCGCTGACGCCGGAAGAGGCGAGGCGGGAAGCCGAGACGCTGATCCTGCGCCGCATCGCCATCCTCAGCGGCGGACCGATCTACGGCAGGCAGGGCTTCACCGAGGGTTCGCTCTTCCGCGACGAGAGGGTTCAGGAGCAGCTGCGCCTCTTCCGGGAGCTCTTCACCGAAGGCAGCGAGGCGCGGGCACGCTATGCCGAGAAGCTCGCGTTCGTCGCGGCGATCTTGCGCCGGAACGCCTGGTCCAGCGACAATCACGGGGAGGCGGTCTCCTACGCGAGCCTCGTCGAGCAGGCGCGGCCGGACTCGAACGACGGGCGAGAGCGGCCGGGAACGGGGATGGCGGCGGTCCACCCCCCGCCGAGTCGCGAGCAGGGAGAGGTGGTGCGCCTCCTCGAGCTCGACCCCGACAGCCTGCTGCGCCTGTGATCGAAATCCCCTTGGCCCTTTCGAATTCGGAACCCCTCCCGTGCCGCGACTCTTCATCCCGACGCGCAACCGGCCGACCTCTCTGCAGTCCGTTCTGACCTGGCTGGCGCGCTTCTATCCCGGCACGGGCGTGGTCGTCGCCGACGGCAGCAGCGAGGACTACAAGGCGTGCAACCGCGCTGCCGTGGAGGCGGCGGGGTCGGGCCTGACGATCGACTACAGGGCCTATCCGGCGGAGTTCCCCTATTTCGCGCGGATCCTCGAGGTGCTGGAAAGCCTGGACGACGAGGCCCTGGTCTTCGGGGCCGATGACGAGTTTCCCATGATGGAGGTCTTCGAGGCGGGCGAGCAGCACCTGCAGCGCCATCCCGACTGCGTCGCTGTCATGGGCGCCAGCCTCTTCCTGAGCCAGATGCGGCCGGACCGGCTGTCGGTGCGCCTCAATCCGGCCCGGAGTCTCCTGGCCCGTTCGCCGATCGCGCGCGCCCGGCGCTTCATGGACTGGCCGGTGGCCACGACCTATGCGCTGACGCGGCGCGGCCACCTGCTGGAGCGTTACCGGCGGGCACAGGAGTGTTTTCTCGCCGGCATCTACGATTACGTGCTGGGTGTCCACGACGCCCTGCGGGGCAGCGTCGCGGCCATCCCCGCCATCGCCTTCCTGAGCACGCGCAACTACAATCACAGCTATCTCCGCCCTGGGGACAAGCTCTTCTTCGTCCGCCAGAGCGACCTCATCCTGAAGACCGTCGACAGGCTGCGCGAGGACCTCCTGGCGGCGGGTGTCGCCGACGAGCCGGCGGCGGCTCGGCTCGCCGATCTGCTGGTGCGGGGGATGATCGCGGAGCGCTGCGGCACGCCGGCTCACCTGCGCCGGGGCTTCCGCGAGAGCCCGGCCTTCCTGGAAGAGGGTATCGGCCAACAGCTGGCGCTGTTCCAGGGACTCTTCGCCGCGGACAGCCCGGTGCGGCGGCGCTACGAGGAGAAGCTGGCCTTCGTCGCCGAGGCGATGCGGCGCAACATCGCTTCCGACGACAACGGCGGCGAGCCTCGCCAATACCGCACCCTCGAAGCGCAGGAAAGGCCGCCCGAAGCGGGTGCGGGCGCTCGGACGCCGCCGCCGTCCGGCCGAGGGTTGGAGGCGCAGCACGACGAGAGCGGGGTCACGATGCTGCTCGATCCGACGACCTGGCTGCGGCTGGAGGGTGCGGCCGACAGCCCGGCGGATGGGCCCGCCGCGGGTCCAACCTCGCCGGCGCCGACGGCATCACCGGCGGCGGGGCGGCTCGAGGAGGCGCTGCGCGCGCTCGGCGAATCCGATCGCTCGCGGCAGGAACTGGTCGCGCTGCTGCAGCGCCACGAGGCCCGGGAACGCGCGGCGGCGCCTTTCGGCTCCGACCTGCGCGAAGGGGTGACCGGACCGATCCTCGACGCCGCCGTCGGCCAGGGCCGCCGCTTCGTCAAGCGGCTGGAGTCGGGGCTCAGCCTCGTCTTCCACTACCGCTCCAAGATCGCCCGCGATTTCCTGCTGTCGGACGCGCCGGCGCCGGACCACGTCTGGGAGCCGCAGACCACCAGGACCCTGCTGGAACTCGGTCGCGATGCGCGCCAGGCGGTGATCGGCGGCGCCTACTTCGGGGACCAGGCCGTGCCGCTCGCCGAGCGGCTGCGCGGCCGCGGGACGGTCCACTGCTTCGAACTCTCCGCGGAGAATGCCGATCTGCTGACGCACAACGCCCGGCGGAACGGCCTGGACAATCTGGTGGTCAACCGGCTCGGCCTCTGGTCGGATGCGAGGGTCCGGCTCGCCCTGGTGGGGGAGGACGCCTATGCCGCTCCGCGCGAGGCGCCGGCCGGCTTCGCGGCCACGACCCTCGAGGCCTATGCCGAGGCGCAGGGCCTAGAGAGGATCGATCTCGTCATGCTGGATATCGAGGGCGGCGAGCTGGCCGCCCTGCGAGGCGGCCGACGCTTTCTTGAGCAGCCGGCGGAACAGGCGCCGCAGCTGGTCTTCGAGATCCACGGTGCCTACACCGACTGGTCGAGCGGCATCGCGGAGACCGAGATCGCGCGCTTCCTCGCCGCCCGCGGCTACACCCTCTTCGCCATCCGCGACTACCAGAGCAACGTGGCGATGGCCGGCCGACCGGTCGAACTGGTCGAGCTGGACTCCATCGTCACCGAGGGTCCGGTCCACGGCTTCAACATGCTGGGCACGAAGCGTCCGGAAGCCCTGGATCCGGCTGTCTTCCGCCGCGTGCGCGGCGTCAGCCCCAAGCTGCTGTTCGGCCGCGACCCGGTGCTGCACGCACCGCTGAGTTGAGCGGCGTGCCGCCATCGGCGGCTGGTCGGCTGTCGGTCGAGCGGTGTCGGCCGCTCGTGCGGCTGTCGGCGTCATTGCGAGCGCAGCGAAGCAATCCAGGGGCCAGGGGGCAATGGCCCCTGGATCGCCACGCTCCCCTCGGTCGCTCGCGATGACGATGACCCGGGCGGTGACAGGGGAGTGAACACCCCTGTCGTTCCAGGCAACCCTCAGCGCGGCTCGGGCTCGTAATCCACGCCAGTCAGATAGAGCCCTTCGGGCGGGGCGGTGGGGCCGGCGGCGCGGCGGTCGCGGGCCTCCAGGGCACGGTTGACGTCGTCCGGGCTCCACTTGCCCTCCCCCACCAGCTTCAGCGTGCCCACCAGGTTGCGGACCTGGTGGTGCAGGAAGGAGCGGGCGGCCGCCTCCACCCGGATCTCGGCGCCGGCGCGGGCGACTCGCAGCCGGTCCAGGGTCTTGACCGGCGAGGCGGCCTGGCACTCGGCGGCGCGGAAGGAGCTGAAGTCGTGGTGACCCACCAGGCGGTCGGCGCCGGCCTGCATGGCCTCGGCGTCCAGCACCCTGGGCAGCCACCATACGCGGCCGCGGTCCAGCACCGCCGGCGCGCGGCGGTCGAGGATGCGGTAGAGGTAGCGCCGGCCCGTGGCCGAGAAGCGGGCGTGGAAGTCCGCCGCCGCCGCCTCGGCGGCCAGCACCGCCACCGGCTGCGGCTTGAGGTGGAAGTTGAGGGCGTCGCGCAGGGTGTCGGCCGAGGCCTCGCGCGCCAGGTCGAGGTGCGCCACCTGGCCCGTGGCATGGACGCCGGCGTCGGTGCGTCCGGCCGCCTGGACCGTGGCGGCCTCGCCGCAGAAGGCGAGCACCGCCGCCTCCAGTGCCGCCTGCACCGAGGGAGCGTTGTCCTGGCGCTGCCAGCCGGAGAAGCCGCCGCCGTCGTACTCCAGCAGCAGGCGCCAGCGCGTCACCCGAGCCGCGTCCCCGGCGCGATGGGGAAGCCGCGCAGCAGCGCGCCGGCCTCCAGCGGTGCCTTGCCGGGCCGCTGCAGGCGCAGCAGCCGCAGCGCCCCCTCGCCGCAGGCGACGGTGAGCGCCGCGTCCAGCACCTCGCCGGGCGCCCCCTTTCCCTCCATCGGCTCGGCGTCCAGGACCTTCAGGCGCTCGCCGCGGATCTCGCACCAGGCCCCGGGCCAGGGCGTGAAGGCGCGCACCCGGCGGTCCAGCAGCGGCGCCGGCAGGGACCAGTCCAGCCGGCCCTCGTCGCGCCGCAGCTTCTCCGCGTAGGTCACGCCCTCGACCGGCTGCGGGTGGGGCAGCAGGTCGCCGCGCGCCGTGGCCCTCAGCGCCCCGACGATCAGCCGCGCGCCCAGCGCCGCCAGCTTGTCGTGCAGGCTTTCGGCCGTTTCCCGGAGGGTGATGGGCAGGCGTTCCGACAGCAGCGTCGGGCCGGTGTCGAGCCCCTCGTCCATCTGCATGATGGTGACGCCGGTCTCGCTGTCGCCGGCCAGGATCGCCCGCTGGATCGGCGCCGCGCCGCGCCAGCGCGGCAGCAGCGAGGCGTGGACGTTGAAGCAGCCCAGGCGCGGCGCCGTCAGGATCGGCTTCGGCAGGATCAGGCCGTAGGCCACGACCACGGCGGCATCGAGCTCCAGGGCGGCGAAGGCCGCCTGCTCGGCCGGGTCGCGCAGGGAGCGCGGGGTCCGCACCGGCCAGCCCCGCGCCTCGGCGAAGGCCTGCACCGGGGAGGGCCGCTCCTTCTGGCCGCGGCCGGCGGGCCGCGGCGGCTGGCTGTAGACGCAGGCGATCGCGTGCCCCGCCTCGGCCAGGGCGGCGAGGCTGGGCACGGCGAAGTCGGGCGTGCCGAGAAAGGCGAGGCGGAGCGCGGTCATGGGCCGCTGGATAGCACGGCCCGCCGGCCCGACCCAAGCCCGCCGCGGCAGGCCGGCCCGGACCCCGGCTCAGCTCGGCCGGATGCCCCGCATCCGCTCGTTGCGCCGCCGCAGCAGCTCCAGCGTGGTGAGCAGCGCGATGGAGATGGCCACCAGCACCGTCGCCACGGCGAGGATGGTGGGGCTGATCTGCTCGCGGATGCCGGACCACATCTCGCGCGGGATGGTGCGCTGCTCGACGCCGGCGACGAAGAGCACGATGACGATCTCGTCGAAGGAGGTGATGAAGGCGAAGAGCGCGCCGGAGATGACGCCCGGCGTGATCAGCGGCAGCACCACCTTGAAGAAGGTGGTCTGCGGCGGTGCGCCCAGGCTGGCCGCCGCTCGCGTCAGGCTGTGGTCGAAGCCGACCAGCGTCGCCGTCACCGTGATGACCACGAAGGGCGTGCCCAGTGCCGCGTGGGCCAGAATCACGCCCAGGAAGGTCTGGGCCAGGCCGATGCTGGAGTAGAAGAAGAACATGCCGGCCGCCGAGATGATCAGCGGCACGATCATCGGCGAGATCAGCAGGCCCATGATCAGCCCGCGGAAGGGCATGTGGCTGCGCGAAAGGCCGAGCGCCGCCAGGGTACCGAGCACGGTGGCCAGGAAGGTGGAAGCCAGGGCGATGATCAGCGAGTTGCGGATCGAGCTGATCCAGGCCGTGCTGCCGAAGAAATCCCGGTACCAGCGCAGCGAATAGCCCTCGGGATTGAGGGTCAGCATCTCGCGGGTGTAGGTGAAGTAGGGCTGCGCGTTGAAGGACAGCGGGATGATCACCAGGATCGGGGCGATCAGGAAGAAGAAGATCAGCCCACAGAGGATCCGATAGGAGTAGTACCAGGTCCGCTCCAGCGGCGAGGCATAGGGTGGCAGTGCCATGGCGCGCGGGTCCCCCTCAGCCCAGCTTCATGTTGTCGACGCCGACGATGCGGTTGTAGAGCCAGTAGAGCACCAGCACGCCCGCCAGCAGGATCGAGCCCAACGCCGCCGCCAGCCCCCAGTTCAGGGAGTTCTGCATGTGGAAGGCGATGAGGTTGGAGATCAGCTGCCCCGACTGGCCGCCGACCAGGGCCGGGGTGATGTAGTAGCCGATCGAGATGATGAAGACGAGGATCGCGCCGGCGCCGATCCCGGGCACGGTCTGCGGCAGATAGACCCGCACGAAGGCGACCAGGGGATTGGCGCCGAGCGAGCGCGCCGCGCGCAGGTAGCTGGGCGGGATGGTCTTCATCACGGAATAGAGCGGCAGCACCATGAAGGGCAGCAGGATGTGCGTCATGGCGATGATGGTGCCGACCCAGTTGTGCACCATCTGCAGGCGCCCGTCGTCGCCGATCAGGCCGATGCCGACCAGCAGGCTGTTGATGACGCCCTGTTGCTGCAGCAGCACGATCCAGGCCGTGGTGCGCACCAGCAGCGAGGTCCAGAAAGGCAGCAGCACCAGGATCATCAGCAGGTTGGAATAGCGCAGCGGCAGGGTCGCCAGCAGATAGGCTATGGGGAAGCCCAGCAGCAGGGTGAGCAGCGTGATCGCCAGGCTCAGCACCAGGGTGCGCAGGAAGAGCTGCCCGTAGATGCGGAGGTTCTCGTCCTGCCGCACGACGCTGCCGTGGTCGTCGTAGGTCAGGTCGAAGGCCGAGAGGTAGTAGCTCGCCGTCAGCGGGCGCCCCTCCCGCTTGATCAGGCGCCAGGTGGTGACCTCGCCCCAGCGTGGGTTCGCATCGATCAGCGCGTCGCGGTAGGGCGGCTCGAAGTCCTCCGCGCTGCGGGCGGAGCGCGTGAAGAGGCTGCGCGCACCGCTCATCTCGTAGTTCAGCCGCACCGCCACCTGGCCGATGGTGCGGCTCTCCTGGCCGACGCGCAGGTCCTCCACCATCGCGGCGAAGACCTCTTCGGGCGGCAGCTGTTCGCCGTCCCACTCCTGCAGCACCTCGATGCTGTTCGGCAGGTAGCGGACCAGCGCCGGGTTGTCGACGCTGCGCCAGAGCATCTCCAGGATAGGGATGATGAAGGTCAGCAGGATGAAGGCGAGCAGGGGCACGACCAGCAGCAGGGCGGTGATCTTGCGCCGCCGTTCCGCGCGCCGAAGACTGGTCTTCAGCGGGACGCCGTCCGCCGTGACCATTGGTCCCCCCGGCGGCCCCCCGGCCGGCCCTGCGGCCGCTTCCGCCTGTGCCATTCGTGTTCTCCCCCGTAGGCCACTCTACCCCGGCGGCCGTGGGGTGCGGCGGGCGAAGCCGCCGCACCCCCTCGTGGCCGCGCCGGATGCCGTTACTGCAGCATCCAGTTGCTGAACCGCTCGCGCAGTTCGTCGCCGTAGTCGGTCCAGAAGTCGTTATCCAGCACGATCGGCGTCTGGTAGTTGTCCGGGTGCGTCGGCATGTGCGGACCCATGTCGATGCCCAGGTCGGCGTGCTCGCCCACCAGCGCCGCCGAGGAGGCGCGCGCCGGGCCGTAGGAGATGAACTTCGCCTGGTCGGCCAGCCGCTGCGTGTCGGTCGCCCAGTAGAGGTAGTCCATCACGGCGTCGATGTTGTTGCCGCCGGCCGGCACGACCCAGCCGTCCCACTCGACGATCTGGCCGTCCCAGATGATGGCGAAGGGCTGGCCTTCGACCTCGGCGGCAGCGAACATGCGGCCGTTGTAGCCGGTGGCGAAGGAGACTTCCTGGTCGGCCAGGAGCTGCGGCGCCTGCGAGCCCTCGGTCCAGAAGATCAGATGCTCCTTGATGGTGTCGAGCTTGGCGAAGGCGCGGTCGACGCCCTCGGGGGTCTCGAGCACCTCGTAGATCTCGTCGATCGGCACGCCGTCGGCGAAGAGCGCCCACTCCAGGTTGGCGCCGGGGCGGTTCTGGATGGCGCGCCGGCCCGGGAAGTTCTCGACGTCGAAGAAGTCCTCGATCGAGGCGGGCTGGTTGTCCGCCGGGAACATCTCGGTGTTGAAGGTCATCACCGTCGAGTAGACGATCTGCGGGATGAAGCAGTCGCCTAGCGAGCCCGGCAGGAAGTCCTCCGAGGCCGGGGTGCCGTCCGGCGCCGCCGCCAGCATTTCGTCGTGGTCGATTTCGAGGATCAGGCCCTCGTCGCAGGCGAGCTGGGCGTCGGAGGGCAGCATGTCCACCAGGTCCCAGGTGACGTTGCCGGCCTGCGCCTGGGCGCGGATGCCGGCCAGGGCGTTGGCGGAGCTGTCGTCGTTGATGATGGTGATGCCCGGGTTCTCGGCCATGTAGGGGTCGTGGTAGGCGCGCACTTGGCTCTCGGTGTAGGCGCCGCCCCAGGACACGATCGTCAGGCTCTGCGCCTGGGCCTGGCCCGCGCCGGCCACGGCGAGCAGGGCGCCCGCCGCCAGAGCGGTGGTGGAGAGTGCGAGAAACTTCATCTGGAAGGCCTCCTTCTTTACTTCTGTTTACCCCCGGCTTCCCGCCGGTTGGTTTCGGGCGCCCGACGCTTCAGGCGGCGTCGAGGGCGCGGCAATCCTCCAGCGCCCAGCCCACGGTGACCGTCTCGCCCTCGGCGATGCGGGCGTGGGCGTGGGCGTTGGGGATCTTCACGATGAACTCGTCGGTGCCGCAGACGGCGACGCGCGTGCGGATGTGATCGCCCAGGTAGATCAGCTCGCGCACCTGTGCCTGGAAGACGTTGGGATAGGTCCCGTTCTCCGGCGCGATGGCGACGCGCTCGGGGCGCAGCGAAAGGGTCGTGCGGTCGCCGACCTGGCCGACGTTGACCTTCAGCGCCTGCACCGTGGAGCCGTCGTCGAGTTCGACCGTGCAGCCCGTGCCGTTGAGGGCCGTGACCTTGCCCTGGAGCCGGTTGTTCTCGCCGATGAAGGCGGCGACGAAGGCGTTCTCCGGCCGCTCGTAGAGGTCCGGCGGCGGGGCGAGCTGCTGGATGATGCCGTCGTCGAAGACGGCGATGCGGTTCGACATGGTCAGCGCCTCGGACTGATCGTGGGTCACGTAGACCACGGTGACGCCGAGGCTCTCGTGGATGTGCTTGATCTCGTACTGCATCTGCTCGCGCAGGTTCTTGTCCAGCGCGCCCAGCGGCTCGTCCATCAGCACCAGGTCGGGATCGAAGACCAGGGCGCGCGCGACCGCGACGCGCTGCTGCTGGCCGCCGGAGAGCTGCGCCGGGCGGCGGCTGCCGAGCTGGCCGAGCTGGACCATGTCCAGCGCCCGCTTGACCTTCTCCTCGGTCTCCGCCTTGGACTTGCCGCGCACCTGCAGGGGAAAGGCCAGGTTCTCGGCCACGGTCATGTGCGGGAAGAGGGCGTAGTTCTGGAAGACCATGCCGATGCCGCGCTTGTGCGGCGCCACCTTGTTGATGCCGCGGCCGTTCAGCATGATCTCGCCGTTGGTGGCGGTCTCGAAGCCGGCCAGCATCATCAGGCAGGTGGTCTTGCCCGAGCCCGAGGGGCCGAGCATGGTCAGGAACTCGCCCTTGGCGATGTCCAGATTGAGGTTCTTCACGACCAGCGTTTCGCCGTCGTAGCTCTTCTGCACGTTCACGAAGCGAACGAAGGCGTCGTTGGATTCGCTCATGGTTTCCCCTGTCGTTGACTGCGCGGCCGCGCGTCATCGCCCCGACGAGACAAGAGGCCCGCCGAGCCGTTTCCCCCCACTGCCGGGAACCAGTGCCCGGTACTCATCGGAAAGAAAACCACACCGCCTGCCGCGGCGGGTACCACCGAAGGAACGATTCCGGAGATCACCGTCATCACGCGACGGGCACGGCCCCTTGCGGTCGGCCGGGCATCAGCAGGCGGCCGTTGCGGCCGTGCGTTCAAGCCACGCTGCGGTGCGAAAATCAGATGCCATCCCTGTCCCGGCCTCGCCCTGTCGACTGCTGTTCGTGTTTCTTTGTCGTCCCGCCCGCCGCCCTCTGCGAGGCGGTCACGCGTTGCAGGCATGGATACTATGCCACTACTGCATGGTTTTCGAGTCTTTTCCCCGTCGTTTTTCGTCGTATCCGCGACCTCCCGGCCTCGCCGGGCCGGCCGTCATGCCGCCTGGCGCAGGCCCAGGTCGCGCCAGATCCGGCGCAGGGCCTCGACCAGGGCCTCCATCTCCGCGGGCCCGTGCAGGGGCGAGGGAGTCAGCCGCAGCCGCTCTTCGCCGCGCGGGACGGTCGGGTAGTTGATCGGCTGCACGTAGAGTCCGAAGTCCTCCAGCAGGCGGTCGCTGGCCGCCTTGCAGCGGACCGCGTCGCCCACCATCAGCGGGACGATGTGGCTGGGGCCCGGCAGCAGCGGCAGCCCGGCCTCCCGCAGCCGGCGCTTCAGGTCGGCGGCGCGCGCCTGGTGCGCCGCCCGCAGTTCCGGGGCCGCCTTGAGGTGGCGCACGCTGGCCAGGGCGCCGGCCGCGACCGCCGGCGGCAGCGCGGTGGTGAAGATGAAGCCGCTGGCGCAGGAGCGCACGAAGTCGACCAGGCCCGCCGAGGCGGCGACGTAGCCGCCGACCAGCCCGACCGCCTTGCCCAGGGTCGCCTGCACCACGTCGATGCGTTCCAGCAGGCCGTCGCGCTCGGCGACGCCGGCCCCGCGCGGGCCGTAGAGCCCGACCGCGTGGACCTCGTCGAGATAGGTGAGCGCCCCGGCGGCCTCGGCGACGTCGCAGAGCGCGCCGATCGGCGCGATGTCGCCGTCCATGGAGTAGACGGACTCGAAGGCGACGATCTTCGGCCGCGCCGGGTCGAGATCGGCCAGCCGCCGCTCCAGGTCGCGCGGGTCGCTGTGGCGGAAGATCCGCTTCTCCGCCCGCGAATGGCGGATGCCCTCGATCATCGAGGCGTGGTTCTTCTCGTCCGACAGCACGACGCAGCCCGGCAGGCGCGCCGCCAGCGTGCCCAGCGTCGCCCAGTTGGCGACGTAGCCGGAGGTGAAGAGCAGCGCGGCCTCCTTGCCGTGCCACTCGGCCAGCTCCTGCTCCAGCAGCACGTGGTAGTGGTTGGTGCCGGAGATGTTGCGGGTGCCGCCGGCGCCGGCGCCGCAGCGCTCGATCGCCTCGCGCATGGCCGCCAGCACGGCCGGATGCTGCCCCATGCCGAGATAGTCGTTGGAGCACCAGACGGTGACCGGCGCCTCGCTGCCGTCGGCACGGCGCAGGGCGCGCGGAAAATCGCCGGCGCGGCGCTCCAGGTCGGCGAAGACGCGATAGCGGCCCTCCGCCTTCAGCGCCGCCAGCTCGGCGTCGAAGAAAGCCTCGTAGTCCATGAAGACGGAGCCTGCCGCCGCCGGCCCGGGATGGCAAGCGACAGCAGGCCGCAGTAAGGAGAATCCCTCATCCGCGCCGGCGCGCGAGGAAGCCGCCGGCGCGGAAGGGGATCGCCCGGATGTCGGGCCCCGGCTACTCCGCGGCGGCGCTGCGGCTCTCGACCCAGCGCTGGGTCTCGTCGAGCGCCTTGCCGAAGCGCTCCAGCAGCGCGTCGATCTCGGCCTCCTCGATGATCAGCGGCGGGCAGAAGGCGACGGTGTCGCCCAGGTTGCGCAGGATCAGGCCGTGCGCCTGGCAGCGCTCGAAGCAGTAGAGCCCGACCTGCCCGAGCGGGTCGAAGGAGGCCTTGGTCGCCTTGTCGGCCACTAGTTCGACCGCGGCGATCAGGCCGACGCCGCGCACCTCGCCCACCAGCGGGTGGTCGGCGAAGCGGCGCAGGCCCTCCTGGAAGCGCGGCGCCACGGTGGCGGCGTGCTCGACCAGCTTGCGCTCCTCGATGATCTTCACGTTCTCCAGGCCCACGGCCGTGGCTACGGGATGGGCGCTGCCGGTGTAGCCGTGCCCGAAGGTGTTGAGCTCCTTCGTGTAGTCCGCCACGCCCTGGTAGATCTCGTCGGAGATCAGCACGGCGGCCAGCGGCATGTAGGAACTGGTGAGCTGCTTCGAGGTCACCAGCACGTCGGGGGTGATGCCGTAGGTCTGGCAGGCCCAGAGGTTGCCGGTGCGCCCGAAGCCGTTGATGACCTCGTCGGCCACCAGCAGGATGTCGTACTTGCGCAGCACCTTCTGGACCTTCTCCCAGTAGGTGCGCGGCGGCACGATCACGCCGCCGGCGCCCATCACCGGCTCGCCGATGAAGGCGGCGATGGTCTCCGGCCCCTCGCGCAGGATCAGCTCCTCCAGCTGTCCGGCCAGGCGGCTGGCGAACTCCTCCTCGCTCTCCCCCTCCCAGCCGAAGCGGTAGTGGTGCGGGCAGGCGGTGTGGACGAAGCGGTCCAGCGGCAGGTCGAAGCCCTTGTGGTTCGGCGGCAGGCCGGTGAGGCTGCCCGAGGCGATGGTGATGCCGTGGTAGGCCTTGATCCGGCTGATGAACTTCTTCTTCTCCGGCCGGCCCTTGGCGTTGTTGTAGAACCACAGCAGCTTGATGACCGTGTCGTTGGCCTCGGAGCCGGAGTTGGTGAAGAAGACCTTGGAGAACTTCGCCGGGGCGATCTCCAGCAGCTTCTCCGACAGCAGGATCGAGGGCTCGTGCGACTTGTGGGCGAAGGAGTGGTAGTAGGGCAGCTGCTGCAGCTGCCGCGTCGCCGCCTCCACCAGCCGCGGCTCGCCGAAGCCGACCGCGACGCTCCAGAGGCCCGCCAGACCCTCGATGTATTCCTTGCCCTGGTCGTCGTAGACGTAGACCCCCTTGCCGCGCTCGATGATCATCGGGCCCGTCTCCTCGTGGCGGCGGGCGTTGGTGTAGGGATGCAGGACGTAGGCGATGTCCTTGGCTGCGGGCGAGTTCGGGCGGATGGCCATGGGAGGCTCCAGAAGCTGCGGATGTCGACTGTCGGCGCTTTCGTCGAAGCGCCTCGCGAGGCTATACCCGCGGCAGTGCCCCGCTCAAGCGGATAGGCCGAGGACTGCATGGGAGCTATGCGCATGACGAGACTCTGCATCGCCGGGGCGACCGGCTGGACCGGCCGCGCCGTCGCGGCGGCGGCCCTGGCCGCCGCGGACCTGGAGGTGACCGGCGCCGTGGCACGGCGCGCCGCCGGCGGCGACCTGGGCGAGGCCCTGGGCCTGGCGCCGGCCGGCGTGACGATCGCCGCCTCGGTCGAGGAGGCTCTGACGGCGGCGCCGGCCGACGTGCTGATCGACTACACCCACCCCTCGGCGGTGAAGGGCCACGCCCTGGCCGCGCTGGAGCGCGGCATCGCGGTCGTGATCGGGACCTCGGGCCTGGCGGCGGAGGACTACGCCGAACTCGACGCCGCGGCACGCAAGGCCGGCAAGGGCGTGGTCGCCTCGGGGAACTTCGCCATCACCGCGGCGCTGCTCTCCCACTTCGCCATGATGGCCGCGCGCCAAATCGAGCACTTCGAGGTGATCGACTACGCCAAGGCGGCCAAGCCCGACTCGCCCAGCGGCACGGCGCGGGAGCTGGCGGAGCGTCTGGGCGAGGTGCGCCGGCCGCGGCTCGACCACCCGATCGAGGAGATCATCGGGCCGCCCGAGACCCGCGGCGGGACGATCAACGGCGTGCAGGTCCACGCCGTGCGCCTGCCGAGCTACACCGCCTCGGTCGACGCCCTCTTCACCGTGCCGGGTGCGCGCCTGATCCTGAAGCACGACGCCGGCACCGACGCCTCGGTCTACGCCCAGGGTACGCTGCTGGCTGCGCGGCGGGTCGGCGGCGTCACGGGCCTGCTGCGCGGGCTGGATCGACTGCTGTTCGACGAATCCTGAAGTCGGCGGGTCGCCACGCCGGGGGCGGGCGTGATAGCCTCGCCCCATGCGCTGGAGGTCGTCATGACGCGAAACGCCCGGCTGTGCGCCGGCCTGCTGCTGCTTGCGCTGCTGGTCCTCCCGCCGGGCTGCGCCCGGGCCCAGGACGACCACCGGGCGGCACGCCTGGCCATGGTCGAGGGGGTCGAGCGCCAGGCGTTGGCCGCCGGCCAGCAGACCGGTGCGCCGCGGCTCGATCCGGCGGTGCTGGAGGCCATGCGGCGGGTGCCGCGCCACGTCTTCGTGCCGCCCGAGCTGCTGCCGGGCGCCTATCTCGACATGCCGCTGCCGGTGCTGCCCGGCGCCACGGTCTCGCAGCCCTACATCGTCGCGCTGATGCTGCACCTGGCCGGGCTCGAGGCCGGCGAGGAGGCACTGGTGGTCGGCGTCGGCGCCGGCTACCTGACCGCCCTGCTGGCCGAGATGGACCTGGACCTCGGCGTGCGGGCGATGGAGTACGACGAGGAGATCGCCGCCTATGCCGGCGGCGTCTTCGGCGAGCTGGGCCTGGACGAGATCGAGCTGCGGATCGGCGACGGCTATTACGGCTGGCCCGAGCGCGGTCAGCGCTTCGACGCCATCGTCGTCCGCCTCGCCATTCCCGAGGTGCCGGCCACCCTGACGTCGCAGCTCGCGCCCGGCGGCCGCCTGGTCGCCCCGGTCGGCCAGCCCGACGGGCGGCAATGGCTGACGGTGGTGGAGCGCGACCAAGAGGGCCGGCTGCAGGAGCGCCGCGTGCTGGAGGTGCGCTTCACCCCCCTGCCCGGCGGCATCCGGATCTGAGGCGGCCTCAGTTGCCCGCCGCGCCGAGCCGAGCGGCGTCGGCGATGGCCTGTTCGGTCAGCGGATCGACCGCCAGCCCGAGCAGGCTGTTGGTCTCCTGCACCTGCAGCAGTCCGACCGAGTGGTTGGAGGCCTGGTTCAGCGCCGCCGCTGCACCGATCACGTCACCCCTCTCCACCGCCGCGGCATAGCTGCCGAGCTGGCCCACGACGGAGTTCGCCGAGGCGTTCTGCAAGGCCGTCGGCGAGGCGTGGGCCGCGTTGAGGCTGCCGAGCGAGGAGGCCACGGCGCCGTGGTTGCGCGGCGCCGCGGGCATCAGATTCGCGAAGAAGCCGAAGACTCCCTCGGCCCAGCCGCCGCTCTGCGCCGCGGCGGCATTCGCCTGCCCATGGCTCTGGCCCCGGCCGTGACCCTGGCCGCCGCTGCGACCGAGGCCTTGGCCCTGGGCCTGGCCAGCGGCTGCGGCCGCATTGCCGCCCGCGTTTCCCCCCGCGTTGCCGTTCCCCCCGGCATTACCATTCCCGCCGGCATTGCCGCCTGCGTTGCCTCCGGCATTTCCCCCGGGCGCTGCCGCCGCGTCATTCGGGCCGATCAGCGGCGAGTGGGGTGTCGAGGTCAGCGGCGCGGCGGCCAGCAGGGCCGCGACGGACAGGCTCGTCAGGAGCTTCGTGGCGTGCATGGCGTCCCTCCCCGGGAGTCGTTTTCGCCCTCGGTCACCCTCGGGCCTGTCGCCAGAATGGTTCGCGCGCCGCCTGGTGAGAATGCCGTGTCCGCAATTTGCCACGCCTGTCACGTCGATGGCCCGAGACCCTGGCACGCCCTTGCAGCCGCGGCGGAAGGCCCCATGTCGGGGGCTCCCCCACCACCGAAGGAGCCTTCTACATGAGCCTCAGGATCGCCGTCGCCGCCGCCTTCGCCGCGACCTTTCCGGCCGTCGTCCTGGCCGATCCGCCGCCGCCGGCCGAGGCGCTGCCGCTCTCGACGGTGCTGGCGGCGCTGGAGCAGGAGGCCGACTTCGGCCACTTCGAGGAGATCGAGTGGGACGACGGCTACTGGGAGGTGGAGTACCGCACCGCCGACGGCCGCGAGGTGAAGCTCTACCTCGACCCGCTCACCGGCGAGCCGCGCTGACGCGCGCCACCCCTACCTGAAGTCGACGCGGCCCCGCATGCAGAGGCCGCCGTCGGGGCCGGCGATCCAGACTTCGGCGCCGGCCTCGTCCGGCGCGCCGCCGATGCGGATCTCCTCGCCGCAGAAAACCGGCCGCAGCGCCCGGAAGCGGAAGGCCGCCAGCCCCCGCTCCGGTGCTTCGCGCCGCGCCAGGTCGACCATGAGCGTGGCCAGCAGCGGCCCGTGGACCACCAGCCCGGGATAGCCCTCCTCGCCGGTGGTGTAGGGCTGATCGTAGTGGATGCGGTGGCCGTTGAAGGTCAGCGCCGAGTAGCGGAACAGCAGCACCGGGTCGGGGCGCAGCCGCCGCGACCAGGCGCCGGCGGGCGCCGCTTCGCCGGCGGCGCGGGTCGTCGCCGCGCCGGGCGGCGGGGCCTCGCGGAAGACGATGTCGTGCTCCTCCTCCAGCGCTGGCCCTTCCGGGCCTTCCAAGGCATGGCGCACCGTGACGAAGACCAGCGGGCCGGAGCGCCCCTGCTTGCGCTCGATCGAGGCGATGGAGGAGCGGCGCCGTGCCGCTGCCCCCAGCCGCAGCGGCGCCGTCCAGGCGACGCGGCTGCCGGCCCACATGCGCCGCGGCAGCGGCACCGGCGGCAGGAAGCCGCCGCGCGCGGCGTGGCCGTCCGGCCCCAACTCGGAGAGCGCCGCGCTGTTCCAGAAATAGATCCAGTGCCAGAGCTCGGGCAGCGCCGCCCCCTCGGCCAGCGGCGGGTCCAGGCTCTCCAGCGTCGTGCGCAGCGCCTCGGCCCGGCCCGGGTCCAGCCGCTCCTCGCCGCTCTCGCTGCGACCGACCCAGCTCTCCAACGCCTCCATTCCCGGCTCCTCCCTTCCAGTGGCAGGCCGGACTCTAGCGGTTTGCGCTGCCGAAGCCACTGGACAGGAAGCCGCTCGCGACGCATCTGGAAGGCAGCCACGCCGCCCGGAGGAGACCGCCCGTGCCCGAACTGCCCCGCCGCAAGCACCTGGAAGTCCTGACCGAACTGGCCGACCCGCGGGGCCGGCGGGGGCTCGACGTGGGG
>SR_TP_S13solDRAFT_1000072_pt1 | contig 56533 bp, 63 predicted proteins | sample SodReaTP_S13sol_FD_11159 | JGI IMG/M metagenome (IMG submission 11159) | reverse complement strand
AACCCTTCCCAGAACAGCTCAAGCAGACTAGCATCCATGGCGACGGCGGCGACCCAGTGGCTGGTGATGTTTTGGCGAACTCCACCATAGCCGCTCTCGCCGCCGTCCTCTTCATTTTCCCGCTAGTCCGCGATGAACCTTTTTTTATGCGTAATCCGTTCACAAGGCCTCCCTGCGCTAACTGACCTTTTTCCCAGATCGGGGGGCTAGGTAGCCGGCCAGGGGCTGTTTGGGCACAGCCCGGTGCGCCGCCGGCGCGGTCGCCTTCGTCCCCGCCCACCGGTGGCGGGGTGAACGGGCTTTCGACGGCCGATCAGTCCTCTACCTTGGGCAGGCTTCGACGGGCGCGCTCCAACGCCTCGGTCGGGTAGTCCATGTCCTCCAGTTCTCCGGCGAAGTAGCGGTCGTAGGCGGACATGTCGAAGTGGCCGTGGCCGGAGAGGGTAAAGAGAATGGTCTTTTCGCGACCCTCTTCCTTGGCCGCCAGGGCCTCGTCGATAGCTGCGCGTATGGCGTGGGCCGACTCCGGAGCGGGGATGATGCCCTGGGTGCGAGAGAAGAGCACGCCCGCCTCAAAGGTGGCGATTTGCTGCACCGACTGGGCTTCCAGCACTTGGTCGTGGTAGAGCTGGGAGACTAGGGCGGAGTCGCCGTGATAGCGCAGGCCACCGGCGTGGATGCCGGGCGGCATGAAGTCGTGGCCCAGGGTGTACATCTTCATCATCGGGGTCAAGCCGACACTGTCCCCGTAATCGTAGGCATAGTGGCCCCGCGTCAGTGTCGGGCAGGAGGCCGGCTCGACCGCGACGAGCCGGATGTCCTTGCCCGCCGCCTTGTCCGCCAGGAAGGGAAACATGATGCCGCCCACGTTGGAGCCACCCCCACAGGGCGCGAAGACCACGTCGGGGTAGTCGCCGGCGATGGCCAGCTGCTTTTTGGCCTCCAGCCCGATGACGGTCTGGTGGAGTAGTACGTGGTTTAGCACCGAGCCCAGGGCGTAGTTGGTATCGCCCCGTGAGGCCGCCTCCTCCACCGCTTCCGAGATGGCCATGCCCAACGAGCCGCGGGAGTCAGGGTCCCGCTCCAGCGCCTCGCGGCCGGCCTGGGTGTAGGGCGAGGGGCTGGGTATGACCTCACCTCCCCAGGTCTCCATCATCGAGCGCCGGTAGGGCTTTTGCTGGTAACTGATGCAGACCATATAGATCCGCACATCGAGCCCGAACATCTGGCCCGCCAACGAGAGCGACGAGCCCCACTGGCCGGCCCCCGTCTCGGTGGTCAGGCGTTTGATACCCGCCTTGGCGTTGTAATAGGCCTGGGCGACCGCGGAGTTTGGCTTGTGCGAGCCGGCCGGGCTGCCGCCCTCGTACTTGAAGTAGATGCGGGCCGGGGTGTCCAGCGCCTGCTCAAGGCGCCGGGCACGCACCAACGGTGCGGGCCGCCACAGGGCGAGCGCCTCGCGTACCGGCTCCGGGATCGGTATCCAGCGCTGATCGCTGGTCTCCTGCTCGATGATCGCGGGTGGAAAGATCGCCTCCATGGCGCCCGCGCCGATCGGGTTGCCGTCGGGTCCCAGATAGGGCGCCGGCGGGGTCGGCATGTCCGGGATGACGTTGTACCAGTGGGTCGGGATCTCGGACTCGGGCAGGTAAATCTTGTTGTCGCTCACGGCTGAACCTGTTGCAACTGCGCCGTCGCGGCGGCTTGGGTTACGGAATGGTGCCGGGTGCGCAGGTACGCCCCGGCATGCCAGTGGTCGGGTTTTACCCTTACTGGGTGATGGGAAGGAAGGTGATCTCGACGCGGCGGTTCTGCTGGCGCCCCTCCTCCGTCTCGTTGCTGGCGATGGGCCGCTCCTCACCGAAACCGACTGCGACCATGCGCATCTCCTCCACGCCGCGGTTGTTCAGGTAGCGGCCCACGGTCTGGGCGCGGCGCTCCGACAAGCGTTGGTTGTACTCGGCCGCGCCGGTGCTGTCGGTATGGCCCGCCCACCTCGATCATCGTCTGGTCGTACTCCTTGGCCACGACGGCCACCGAGTCCAACACCTCGAAGAAATCGGAGCGCAGATCGGCGCTGTCGAACCCGAAGGTCACATGACCGGGCATGTTAAGAATGATGTTGTCGCCATCGCGGGTGACGCTCACCCCGGTGCCACGCAACTGCTGGCGCAGCTCCTCGGCCTGGCGGTCCATGTACGCCCCCACCGCGCCGCCGCTCAGGGCCCCGATACCGGCACCGATAAGGGCGCGCCGGCGACGATCACGGGAGTCACTGCCGGTGAGGGCGCCTGCGGCAGCGCCCGCTGCGGCGCCGATGCCCGCGCCCAAGGTGGCACGGGCGGTGCGCTCCTCGTCGGTGTAAGGGTCGAGCGTGGTGCAGCCGGCCAGGGTGAACGCAGCGGCCACGGAGAGGGCGAGGGCAATGCGTGCAGGGCGATTCATGGGCGTGGCTCCATGCTGCGGCATCAGTCTTTGCCGTAGGGGTTGTCAATGACGTCCATCCAGCGGTCATGCGCCTCGTCCGCCTTCTCGCGCCACTGCTTCACCTGCTCCTCGGTGTAGGCTTCGCGCAGGCCCTTGTCGGTGAAGGAACGGGGGTCCTGCCCGGTGTGGCGTTGGTTAAGCTTGGTCATCGGTTGATCCCTGTCGCTTGTTAACGTGGTCAGGTCGGCGGTGTGCGCTGGTCAGCGGCGGCACCGCTTGACGCAATCTCGTGGATTGTAACAATAAGCGTCCACCCGCGACGACTGGAACCCTGGACGTGGACTACGATGAGCAGCTAGACGTGCGTGGGCTCAACTGCCCGATGCCGATCCTGAAGACCAAGCGGCGCCTGGTGACCATGACACCTGGGGAAGTGCTCTGGGTGCGCGCCACCGATCCACATGCCACGGTGGACTTCATGGCGTACACGGAGCGGAGCGAACACGAACTGCTTGCCCAGGAGGAGGTCGGCGAGGAACTCCAGTTCTGGATCAGACGGGGGCAGGAAAGGCGGGACTGACGATGCCCTGACCGGCCCCATGGGCATGGGGCCCGGGTCAGTGGCCTGCGGCGGTTCAGGCAGTCTTGCGGCTGGCCGCCTTGGCTGCGGTCTCCTGCAGGTTGGAGACATTCTCCTGGGTGACCGCCTGCATCTCGGTGCCGAAGGACTGGCTGATACTGTTCAGGGTCTTCATGTCCTCGGTGACCTGCTGGGCCAGGTTATTGGCGAACTTGTTCTGTTCGGTGAGGAAGGACTGCAGGCTTTGGCTGTCGGTCACTTCCAGCGCCGCACGCATGCGACCGATGCCCAGATCGGAGTAGGTCCGCATACGATCGATTTGAAATTCCACCAGCTTCTCGGTGTTGTTTAGCATGAGCTCGTTGAACTTGCGCACCGGTCCCATCATCTGTTGCATGCTGTTCATCATCTGATCCTGCATGGTTGTTACCTCTGGGTTTAATAAGTCGAGCGGTGGGCACGGCCTGTGCCCGGGTACCATGCAATATAGCAGCGGTTTATTGCGCTGCAACGTTGTGCTGGAAGGGGGATTTTACTGAGCAAAGTGAGTGACTTGGTCCTCACTTAAGCCGACGCAGCAGGGTGGCAACCGTGCTCCTTGCGGTTTTCAGCCAGCGCTGCGCGAGCCGTTCCCGCTGGCGGTAGCGCAAGTGGATCAGCCGGTGGTCCCGGCGCCGACTCATCAGCCAGTCATCGCTAGTCCCCAGTTCATCGACCAGGCCCAGTTGTCGGGCCTCCTGGCCCAGCCAGTACTCCCCCGTGGCCACCCGGTCCAGGTCCAGCTCCGGGCGGTACTGCTGGATGAAGCCCTTGAACTGCCGGTGCACCGCCTCCAGGTCCTGCTGGAACTTCTCGCGGGCCTCGTCGGTGTTCTCGCCGAACACGCTCAGGGTGCGTTTCCACTCGCCGGCAGTGTGCTGCTCGTAGTCGATGTCGTGGCGCCGCAGCAGGCGGTTGAAGTTCGGCAGCGCACCAATGACGCCGATGGAGCCCACCACGGCGAAGGGCGCCGCGATAATCCTGTGGGCCACGCAGGCCATGAGGTAGCCGCCGCTGGCCGCCACCCGGTCGACGCTGACGGTCAGCTGGAGGCCGGTATCTCGCAGCCTGCACAGTTGAGAGGCGGCAAGCCCGTAGCCCGGGACGGTGCCCCCCTGACTGTCCAGCCGCACCAGCACGCTGTCGGTATCCGGTCGCGCGGTGCCGAGAATGGCGGTGACCTCTTCGCGCAGGGCGCGCACCCGGCTGGCGTGCATATCGCCGTCGAAATCGAGCACGAAGACCCGGGGCAGCGGGTCGTTGCCTTGCGCCTTCTCGGCCTTGGCCGCCCGGCGGGCCTGGCGCCTGGCCTGGCGTTTGCCGTCGCTGGCCGCCCGGATCACCTGGTCGAGTTGCTGGTAGTAGCGGTTCAGCCGGCGGGCGCGGAGCTGGCCGGTTTCGGTGTCACCGGGGTCACCCCGGCGCAAGCTACCCATGATGACGGCGGCGCCGGCAGCCACCAGGAAGACCACGGTGAGCCCCTTGGCCAGAAACAAAAGGTATTCCTCGAGCCCTGCCATATGCTATCCCTTGTGTCCTGCTGGAGAGAGTAATCGCACGTTTCGAGGAGTATACGGGGGATGAGACCGTCCGCGACTACCCTGCCGTCCGACCCGGTGCGTTACCGGGACGACGACTACTACACCCTGCGCCAGCTGGATGAGCACCTGGGTTGCGCGAAAGGCACCACCTTTCGCCGCTTCCGGCGCGCTGCTCTCCAGGAAGGCCGGGATTTTCACCAGTTGTGCCCCGGCCGGGACGAGGCCTTGATCGGTCAACTGATTGAGGCCGGGCGCGCTTACCCGGCGCCGCCGCGAGTGCTGTTGATACGGGCGGAGGCCTGCCGAAACCTGTTGCAGTCGGGGTGAGGGCCGTGAACCTTCCGGGTGCCCGTGCGCTGCTGGCAGGGTGGCCGCTGTGCCATAATCCCGCCTTTGCCGCAATGGAGCAGGAGCGAGACGCCTCATGACGCCCCGCGAACGTTACCAGCACGATCTGGAGCAGGGACTGATCAGCCCGGATGCCGCCCAGGCTGACGCCGTGGAAGCACTGCACGCCCTGTACGAGGCGCTATTGGCGGCACCGCCCCGGCCCGAGCCGAAACCGCAGGCCCGCGGTGTTAAGCGGTTGCTCAAACGCCTCAAGCGGGACAAGCCCGAGCCGGTGGAACCGGTCACCGGGCTCTACCTCTGGGGGGGCGTAGGCCGTGGCAAGACCTACCTGGTGGACAGCTTTTTCGAAGCGCTGCCCTTCCAGGACAAGCAGCGGATGCACTTCCACCGCTTCATGCACGCCGTACACGATGACCTCAAGGCGCTGCGCGATGAGCAGGACCCGCTGGAGCGGGTAGCCGACCGCTTCGCCAGCCGGGCCCGGGTGATCTGCTTTGATGAGTTTTTCGTCAGCGATATCGCTGACGCCATGATTCTTGGTGGGCTCTTGCAGGCGTTATTCGAGCGGGGCGTCAGCCTGGTGGCCACCTCCAACATCCCGCCGGATGACCTCTACAAGGACGGCCTGCAGCGTGCCCGTTTCCTGCCGGCGATCGACCTGATCAAGCGCTACACCCGGGAGTTGAACGTGGATGGTGGGGTGGATTACCGCCTACGCTTCCTGGAACGGGCCGAGATCTACCACTGGCCGCTCGACGAGCAGGCGGACGATGTGCTCACCGATGACTTCGAGCACGTGATCCCGGAGCCCGGCACCGCCGGTGAATCGCTGGAAGTGGAGGGGCGGCTGATCCCCACCCGGCGGATGGCGGACGGGGTGGTGTGGTTCGATTTCCGGGCCGTGTGCGACGGCCCCCGGAGCCAGGCCGATTACATCGAACTGGCCCGTACCTTCCACACGGTGATCATCTCCGGCGTGCCGGTGTTCAACCAGTACCGGGATGACCAAGCCCGGCGCTTCATCAGTCTGGTGGACGAATTCTACGACCGCGGCGTCAACCTGATCATCTCCGCGGAGGCGCCACCGGAACGGCTTTACCAGGGCGAGCGCCTGGCCTTCGCCTTTGAACGTACGGTGAGTCGCCTGCAGGAGATGCAGTCCCACGACTACCTGGCGGCCCCCCACAAGCCCTGAGGCGGGGCCGGTACGCGCCGGTGGCCGTAGTCCTGTGGGTTATCCACGGATTCTGTGGATAACTTTGTGGATTGTTCGGGGAAACACCCCCCAAGTGGGCATCAGGGCGTGCCGGCCATTGGATTGGTGGAAAATGCACCAAGCCCGCCGTGCCTCTTGAAATCAATAAGTTACGAGGCAGTTTCGGTTGGCCCTCCGGGCGCCGGGCGGCAGGTGCCGGCCCAGAACAGCCATGTGCATAACAGCCCGGGGCGGGGCGTTGCAATGCCCCGGGATTACATCATCAGTGCTTCCACGTGGGCGCTGGCGCAACGTCCCACGGCATTCAGGCTGTAACCGCCCTCCAGGGCAGAGACCACCTTGCCGTCGCAGTACTTGCGGGCAATGGCCACCAGCTCCCGCGTGGCCCAGGCAAAATCGGTCTCATCCAGCCGAAGCGTGGCCAGCGGGTCGGAGCGGTGGGCGTCAAAACCGGCGGAGATCATCACCAACTGCGGTTTGAAGCGGTGCAGGGCGGGCAGGATGCGTTCCTCGAACTGGTAGCGGAACGCGTCGGAGCCGTCGCCATCCTCCAGCGTGGCGTTGCAGATATTGCCCTGGCCGGTCTCGGATGGATCACCGGTGCCGGGGAACAGCGGCGCCTGGTGGGTCGACAGGTAGAGCATCTGCGGATGCCGTTCGGCGATCGATTGGGTGCCGTTCCCGTGGTGGACATCGAAGTCCATGATCGCTACCCGCTCCAGGCCGTGCACCGCGATGGCCTGGGCCGCACCCACGGCGATATTGTTGAAGAAACAAAAGCCCATTGCCTGGTCCGGCTCGGCGTGGTGCCCAGGTGGGCGCACGGCGCAGAAGGCCTTCTGCGCCTGGCCCCCGACCACCGCGTCTACCGCGTGGCAGACCGCCCCCGCGGCGCGCAGTGCCGCCTCGCCGGTGGCCGGGCAGACCACGGTGTCGTTGTCGATGAAGGACTGCCCCTGGTCGGGGATGCGGGCCAGGATGTCGCGCACGTAGTCGGCATCGTGCACCCGGGTGAGCTGTTCTATCTCGGCCCGGGGGGCCGACTCCCGGATCATGAACTCGAAGGTGGAGGACTGCAGTGCGTTAAGGATGGTCTGCAGCCGTTGAATGCTCTCCGGGTGCCCCGCGCCGGTGTCATGCTCCAGGCAGGCGGGGTGGGTGATCAGCCAGGTCGTCATGCCTCTCCTCCTGCGACCGTCAGGTCCGTTGACGCGGGTGGCGGGCCCAGGCAAAGACCCAGCCCACGTCATAGGACGGTATGGAGACCGTTTTGTCTTCCCAGGTTTCGAAGCGTTGCTCCAGCCCCTGGCGGATCTCCTCGCGCAGCGCCGGCTCATTGCTGCCGCAGCACTGCATGGTAAACGTACCGCCCGGGCGCAGCCGCTGCCCGGCCAGGGCCAGGGTCTGGTCGATGAACTCGGTGCGGCCCTGGGCTTTGCTGAACGGCTCCATGGTCAGATCGTAGATGATGCCGTCGTAGACGTCTTCCCGGTGCAGCCAGGTCAAAGCATCGTCTACTACCACCCGTGCCTGCGGCGCCTCGAAGGCATCGCCGCAGAGCCGGGGCAGGTACTGCCGGCAGAGCTCGATCACCGCCCGGTCGATGTCCACCAGGATGGCCTCGTCGGCGCCGCCGGCAATGGCCTCACGCAGTACACCGCCATCGCCGCCGCCGAGGATCAGCACCCGGCCGAGGCAGCCGTGCCGGTCGAGTGGCTCCACCATGGCCCGATTGTAGGGCTGGTCGGCCTCGGCGATCTGCAGGTCGTCGTCCAGGTAGAGCACCCGGCCGAGGCGCTCGTCCTCGGCGATGACGATGTGCTGGTAGTCGGAGCGGCGGGTGGTGAGCACCCGCTGACCATACTGGATGTACTCGGGTACCGGCGGTCGCAGGGGTGTGGCCACATCCACCTCCTTATTGGCCCGCTTTTCTTATCCGGTACAGTGCCACATCCCCGAACAGGTTGGGGAGCCGTCGCATCAGGAGGTTGTCCCGCATGGACTGGTCGGTGACGTGCCGCTCCAGGATGTCGATGCCACGCTCGGCGCACAGGGCCTCGAAGTCGCGCACCGTGCACAGGTGGATGTTGGGGGTGTTGTACCAAGTGTGCGGCAGGGTGCGGCTCATGGGCATGCGGCCGTTGAACCCCAGGTAGAGGCGCATGCGCCAGTTGCCGAAGTTCGGGAAGGTGACGATCCCCTCGCGGCCCACCCGCAGCATTTCCTGCAGGAGTTCGTCCGGGTAGTGAACCGCCTGCAGGGTCTGGCTCATCAGGACGTAATCGAAGGCCTGGTCCTTGAAGTCGGACAGGCCCTTGTCCAGGTCCGCCTGGATGACGTTCACGCCCTTTTCCAGACAAGAGACGATCCGCTTCGGCTTGATCTCCAGCCCGTACCCGGTGACCTGCCGTTCGGCATGCAGGTGGGCGAGGAGCGTGCCGTCGCCGCAACCCAGGTCGAGGATGCGGCTGCCCGGTGCGATCCACTCGCTGATGATGGCCAGATCGGGTCTCAGTGCACTCATGCCCCCACCTCCCGGGCGATGCCCTGCATGTAGGCCCTGAAGGCCTCGGTGTAGACGGGGATCGGCATCAGAAAGGCGTCGTGCCCCTGGGTGGTCTCCACCTCCAGGTAGCTGAGCTGCTTCTGGTTGTCCTCCAGCGCCCGGACGATCTCCCGCGAGCGTTCCGGCGGGAAGCGCCAGTCACTGCTGAAGGACATCAGCAGGAAGCGGGCCCGGACGTGGGCCAGCGCCGCCGACAGGTCGTGGCCGTACTCGGCCGCGGGGTCGAAATAGTCCAGCACCTTGGTCATCAGCAGGTAGGTGTTGGCGTCGAAGCGGTCGACAAAGGAGCGACCCTGGTAGCGCAGGTAGCTCTCCACCTCGAACTCCACGTCGAAGTTGAACTTGTACCGGCCGCCGTCGGCGCGCAGGTCGCGGCCGAACTTGTCGCGCATGGCGTCATCGGACAGGTAGGTGATGTGGCCGAGCATGCGGGCCAGGGCCAGGCCGCGCCGGGGCACGGTGTTGTGTTCGTAGTAACGCCCGCCGTGGAACTCCGGGTCGGTGAGAATGGCCTGCCGGGCCACCTCGTTGAAACCGATGTTCTGGGCCGAGAGGCGCGGTGCGGCGGCGATGGCCACCACGTGACCGAGCCGGTCCGGGTAGTCCATGGCCCATTGTATGGCCTGCATACCCCCCAGGCTGCCACCCACCACGGCGGCCCACCGCTCTATGCCGAGGGCGTCGGACAGCCGCGCCTGACTGTTCACCCAGTCGCGCACCGTGACCAGCGGGAAGTCCGGCCCGTAGGGGCGGTGGGTCTCCGGGTTGATGCTGCTGGGCCCGGTGCTGCCGTGGCAGCCCCCCAGATTGTTGCAGCAGACCACGAAGAAGCGGTTGGTGTCGATGGGTTTGCCCGGCCCCACGCAGGCGTCCCACCAGCCCGGCTTGCGGTCCTCCTCGCTGTGGTACCCGGCGGCGTGGTGGCTCCCCGAGAGGGCATGGCAGATCAGGATCGCGTTGCTGCGATCGGCATTCAACTCGCCATAGGTCTCGTAGACCAGCTCATACGCCGGCAGCGAGCGGCCACAGTCCAGCGGCAGCGGCTCGTCAAAATGCAGGCTGTGTTGCTCCACAATGCCGACGGAGTCGGCGGGCAGGTGCTTAGGCATCGGCTCCCGCAGCTTGTTCTGTTATTTAAGAGAGTGTTCCGAGTCTAAAGCGGCCGGGGGGAGGGGACAACTGGTGCCCCGGCTCAGCCGGTGAGCGGGGGCACCAGGGCATGCAGCGGCGGGAAGATCAGCATGCGCAGCACCTGGATGCCGAGCAGCGCCACCAGTGGCGAGAGGTCCAGCCCGCCCAGGTCCGGCAGCATGCGCCGGATGGGGCTCAGCACCGGCTCGGACAGGCTGTGCAGGATGGCCACGCCCGGGTGGTGGCTGTGCGGGTTCACCCAGCTCATGATCACCTGGATGATGATGATCACGGTGTACAGGGTGAACAGCAGGCTCAGCACCTGGATGACCGCGCTCATCAAGGCGTACCCCACCGGCAGCACGTAGCTGCCGCCGATCAGGTAGGTGAGATAGAGCGACAGCGTCTGCAGGGCGATCATCAGCACCACTGCCGCCAGGTCCAGCCCACGGTAGCCGGGAATGACCCGGCGCAGCGGGCTCAGTGCCGGCTGGGTGACTTTAACCACCGCCTGAGAAATGGGGTTGAAAAAGTCGGCCCGCGCCCACTGCAGCAGGAAGCGCACCATCACCGCCAGGATGTAAAGCGTTATCAGCGTTTCCAGCAGGAACGTGACCGGGTTGGCAAGATAGCCGTCCATTTACTGTTCTCCCAGCATCTGGCCCAGTTCCCGGGCCCGTTGCGCCGCGGCCTTGACCGCCCGTGCCATCAATGTGCGGTATTCGCCGTCCTCCAGTACATGCAGCGCATGCTCCGTAGTGCCGCCCGGCGAAGTGACCCGCTGGCGCAGCTGGCCGGGCGACTCATCGCTTTCCAGAGCCATCTTGGCGGCACCCAGCGCGGTCTCGATGGTGAGCAGGCGGGCGGTCTCGGCGGGCAGCCCCTGTTCGCGGGCGGCCTCTTCGATGGCCTCCATAAGCAGGAAAAAGTAGGCCGGCCCGCTGCCGGAGACCGCGGTCACGGTGTCCATCTGCGTCTCGTCATCCAGCCAGACCACCAGGCCCACGGCGCGCATGAGCGATTCCGCCAGTTCCCGCTGTGGCTCGCTGACCTGGGGGTTGGCGTAGAGCGCGGTCGCCCCGGTGCCCACCAGCGAGGGGGTGTTGGGCATGGTCCGGACCACGGCGGCGCTGCCCCCGAGCCAGCGGGTGAGGTCGGGTTCGCGCACCCCGGCGGCAATGGAGATATAGACCCGCCCCTTGCCGGCTTCTGCGCCAGCCAGCTGCTCGCAGACGGGCCGGATCACCTGCGGCTTCACCGCGAGGATCACCGCCTGGGCGTCCGCGGCGGCCTCCAGGTTGTCTTCGTGGACGCGCACACCGAAGCGGTTGGCCAGGTCCTCGCGCTTGCCGGCGTCCGGTTCTGCCACGCGAATGGCCTGCGGGTCGTAGCCATCGGCCAGCAGGCCACCGATCAGTGATCGGGCCATGTTGCCGCCACCGATGAAGCAGAGGGTTTTCATCGTCATATTGTTCGCTCCCTAGCCTTGTGCCTGGGCGGCCCGGCGCGGGCCAAAGATGGCGGTGCCGACCCGCACGATGGTCGAGCCCTCGGCCACCGCGGCCTCCAGGTCGCCACTCATGCCCATGGATAGCGTATCCAATGCGAGCCCGGAACTCACCAGTGTCTGTTGCAGTTCCCGCAGCGCCGCCAGCGGCCGGCGCTGGGCGGAAAAGCCCTCCGCCGGCGCGGGCAGGGCCATCAGCCCGCGCAGACGCAGGCCCGGCAATTCGGCGATCTGGGTGGCCAGTTCCGCCGTCTCGGCGGGCGCCACCCCGGCCTTGCTGGCCTCGCCGCTGACGTTGACCTGGATACAGATGTTAAGCGGGGGCTTGTCGTCCGGGCGCTGCTGGGACAGCCGCCGGGCAATCTTGAGCCGGTCCACGGTGTGGCACCAGTCGAAATGCGCGGCAACGTCCCGGGTCTTGTTGGATTGCAGCGCGCCGATGAAGTGCCACTCGGCGCCCTGCCCGGCCAGTGCCCGCTGCTTGTCCAGCGCTTCCTGCAGGTAGTTCTCGCCGAAGGCGCGCTGGCCGGCTTCGAGCGCCGCGCGCAGGGCCTCGACGGGCTGCGTCTTGCTGACGGCAAGCAGTTGCACACTGCCCGGTGCCCGCCCGTAGCGCTGTTCGGCGCTGCGCAGGCGGGCCTGCACCCGTTGCAAATTCTGGGGTATGTCCATGCGGTTGCCGGGTTCCCTGTATGGCTGTAACTTAGCGGACGTATGAGGCGGCCGCCCGGTCGTGCCGGGTCGAACAGGCCGTCGCGCCTCACTTCATGCCGACCATAGGAAGTCGCTTCGGCACGGTCCGGAGCCGTTGGGGAGCCGCCTCGGTGCGGGGCGGAATCGGCCAGCCTTCAGGAAAGGGCCTAGAACAATCATGGATATTGCAGACCTTCTCGCCTTCGCCGTCAAGAACAACGCCTCGGACCTGCATATCGCCGCCGGTTTGCCGCCAATGATACGCGTGGACGGCGATGTGCGTCGAATCAACCTGCCAGAGATGGAACACAAGCAGGTTCATTCGATGATTTACGACATCATGAACGACAAGCAGCGCAAGGATTACGAGGAGTTCCTGGAGACCGACTTCTCGTTCGAGATCCCCGGCCTGGCGCGCTTTCGTGTCAACGTGTTCAACCAGAACCGCGGTGCCGCCGCGGTGTTCCGGACCATCCCCTCGGAGGTGCTCACCCTGGATGACCTGGGGGCGCCGGAGGTCTTCAAGGACATCGCCGACAACCCGCGTGGGCTGGTACTGGTCACCGGGCCCACCGGCTCGGGCAAGTCCACCACCCTGGCGGCCATGGTGGACTACGTGAACAAGAAGGAGCACGGGCACATCCTCACCATCGAGGACCCCATCGAGTTCGTCCACGAGTCGCATAAGTGCCTGGTCAACCAGCGCGAGGTGCACCGGGATACCCTGGGGTTCAACGAGGCGCTGCGCTCGGCCCTGCGTGAAGACCCCGACATCATCTTCGTCGGGGAGATGCGCGACCTGGAGACCATCCGCCTGGCGCTCACCGCCGCGGAGACCGGCCACCTGGTGTTCGGCACCCTGCACACCAGTTCCGCGGCCAAGACCATCGACCGGATCATCGACGTCTTCCCCGCCGCCGAGAAGTCGATGGTGCGCTCCATGCTCTCCGAGTCGCTGCGCGCGGTCATCTCCCAGGCCCTGTTGAAGAAGATCGGCGGCGGGCGTATCGCCGCCCACGAGATCATGCTCGGGTCCCCGGCCATCCGTAACCTGATCCGCGAGGACAAGGTGGCGCAGATGTACTCCGCCATCCAGACCGGCCACAGTCTTGGCATGCAGACGCTGGACCAGTGCCTGCAGGAGCTGGTGGCCAAGGGGCTGGTCACCAAGCAGGACGCCCGGCCCAAGGCCGTCAACCGCGACCTGTTCAACTAGCGGTCTCATACCCCGGTTGCCACCGGGCGGCCGGCAAGGTTTTGTCAATCAGAGGTAGTCCATGGATTTCAACGCCCTGCTGGAACTGATGGTCAAAAAGGGGGGGTCGGACCTGTTCATCACGACCGGGGTGCCGCCCTGCATGAAGGTGTCCGGGCAGATCATGCCGGTCTCCAAGACGCCGCTGAAGCCGGAGCAGGCGCAGCAGGTGGTGCACTCCATCATGACCCCGGCGCAGCGGGAGGAGTTCGAACAGTTCCATGAGTGCAACTTCGCCATCTCCGCCACCGGCCTGGGGCGGTTCCGTGTCAGCGCTTTCTATCAGCGCTCCACCTGCGGCATGGTGCTGCGCCGGATCGAGACCAAGATCCCCTCCGTGGAGCAGCTCAAGCTGCCGAAGATCATCGAGCAGCTGTCCATGACCAAGCGCGGACTGATCATCTTCGTCGGCGGCACCGGGACGGGTAAGTCCACCTCGCTGGCGTCGATGATCGGTTACCGCAACCAGAACGCGTCCGGCCACATCATCACCATCGAGGACCCGATCGAGTTCGTCCACCAGCACAACAAGTGCATCGTGACCCAGCGCGAGGTGGGGGTGGACACCGAGTCGTTCGATGTGGCGCTGCGCAATACCCTGCGCCAGGCGCCGGATGTGATACTGATCGGTGAAATCCGCTCCAAGGAGACGATGGACTACGCCATCGCTTTCGCCGAGACCGGCCACCTCTGCCTGGCCACGCTGCACGCGAACAACGCCAACCAGGCCATGGACCGGATCGTCAACTTCTTCCCCTCCGACCGACTCAAGCAGCTGTACATGGACCTGTCCTTGAACTTGAAAGCGGTTATCGCGCAGCAGTTGATCCCCACAGTGGACGGCCAGGGGCGGGTGCCGGCCGTGGAGATTCTGCTCGGCACCCCCCTGGTGCAGGACAAGATCCGCAACGGCGACGTGCACGAGCTCAAGGACATCATGAAGCGGTCCAACGAGCAGGGCATGCGCACGTTTGACCAGCACCTCTACGAGCTGTACCGGAACGGCAAGATCACCTACGAAGAGGCGCTGCGCCACGCCGACTCCGCCAACGAGGTGCGGTTGATGGCCAAGCTGCACGAGAGCGGGGAGGAGCCCCAGCAGGCCCTGGACAAGAACACCGAGGGGCTGTCACTGGTGGACGAGGAGGAGGACCAGCCCAACCCGGGGGCGCGGCTGCGCTAGGCGTGGCCCCGGGTCAGGGCAGGCGGCAATCGGCCAGCGGCAGGCTCTCCGGGACGTGATGCCGCAGTCCCTCCAGCCAGTGCCAGGGGCCGGCGGCGGCCACCGCCCAGTCGTGGCGGTCCCACGCGGGCACCGTGTGCCACCAGGCGGTGAGCAGTTCGGGCAGGTCCCCGTGGTGGCAGCCCGGTTGTTCCGCGCCGCTAATGGCCAGCCGACTGGCGATGCCGTTTTGCTCCATGATGCCGTTGCCGGCAATGGTCCCGGGCGGCATCCCCGGGATAACGAACCGTGAGGGCCGCGGCCGGAAGGGCAGTCGCTCCGCCCCGGTGCCGAGCAGCACCAGCCGTGCGCGTGCCTTGCCCAGCCGCTGGGCCAGAAACAGCGCCGCCGCCACGCCCTGATCCTGGCCCAGGATCACCAGCCGTTCGCCAGGAAGTTCACCGAAACCCTCCCCCTGAAGCCCGCTGCAGCCAACGCTCTGCCCGGGGGGCGGTGCGTACCCCTCCGGTAATGCCCGGGCGTCCAGCAGGCCGGCCAGCCAGCCCCCCTCGGGGCTGGCCTCCACCAGCCAGAGCGGGTGCGAGCCCTGGGGCAGGTGCAGGTGCACGTAGTGCCCGGGGGCGGCACGGGCCAGTTCGGGCACGGCCAGCCGGATCAGCAGCTGGCCGTCGGGCAGCCCGGCAACGCTCAGCACCCGGCCCTGATAGCGCGCTTCAGCGTCCCTGGTCATACACCAGTTGCCCGTCCACCACGGTGGTGTGGGTTCGGCCGGTGAACTCCCAGCCGGTGAAGGGGCTGTTTTCGCCGCGGCTGTGCATGGCGTCGGGGCCGAACCACCAGACCGCGTCCGGATCGAACAGGCAGATGTCCGCGGGGGCGCCCTCGGTCAGCTGGCCCGCCGGCAGGTCCAGCGCCCGGGCCGGGCCGATGGTGACCGGTGCCAGGGCGCGGGTCAGCGGCAGGTTCAGTTCGTCGGCCAGCCGCAGGATCAGGGCCAGCAGGCTGTCCAGTCCCGAGATGCCGGGCTCGCTCTCGGCGAAGGGACAGTTCTTGGCATCCGGCTCGTGAGGGCGGTGGTCCGAGCAGATCACGCTCAGGTCGCCGGCGGTCAGCGCCCGGCGCAGGGCGTCGCGATCGCCGGTGCTGCGCAGCGGCGGCCGCACGTGCGCCTGGCTCTGGTAGCCGTAGATGTCCATTTCGGTGAGGAACAGCTGGTGGATGGCCGCGTCCGCGCTCACCGGCTGCCCGCCGCGTTTCGCGGCAATCACCTGTTCCAGGCCGCGGCGGCTGGAGAGCCGGCCAAAGTGGACCCGGGCGCCGATCTCCTCGGCCAATGCCAGCATGCGGCCCAGGGCCGCTGTTTCGGCGGCCACCGGCACGCCGGGCAAACCCATGCGGGTGGCCAGTTGCCCCTCGTGAGCCAGGCCATCGGCCAGTACCGGCTCTTCCGGCGTGAGGTGTACTGGGAGGTTGAAGGTGGCGGCGTATTCCAGTGCGCGGCGCAGGACCAGGCTGTCGGTGACCGGGTGGCCGCCGTCGGACAGTCCCGGGCAGCCGGCCTCGTGCAGGGCCACCATCTCGCTGAGCTGTTCCCCGGTCAGGCCGCGGGTCAGGGCGCCCAGGGGCAGAACCCGTGCGCCCCGGGCAGCGTGCGAGCGGTTGCGGATCAGCTCCACCACGGACGGAGTGTCGGTGACCGGCGTCGTGTCCGGCGGGCAGATCAGCGTGGTGATGCCCCCCGCGGCGGCGGCGCGGGCCTCGCTGGCGATATTGGCCTTGCGGGTCTGGCCGGGTTCGCGGGTGCGCGCGGCCAGGTCGATAAGCCCCGGGCAGGCCACCAGTCCGTCGGCGGCATAGATCCGCTCCGGCTGGAAATCGACGGGGGGCTTGCCCAGGGCGGCAATGCAGCCGTCGGCGATATGCAGATCCAGGACCTCATCGCGGCCGCTGGCCGGGTCCACGACCCGGGCGCCGGTGATACTCCAAGCCGTCATGCATCCTCCCCGCTGCCGGGGCGGCCGAGCAGCATGGACATCAGTGCCATGCGCACGGCGACCCCGTTAGTGACCTGTTGCAGGATGACCGAGCGCGGGCCGTCCGCCACCGCCGAGTTCATCTCCACGCCGCGGTTGATCGGGCCCGGGTGCATGATGATCGCCTCCGGGTGGGCCACGGCCAGTTTCTCCTCGGTGAGCCCGTAGAGCCGGAAATACTCCCCCTCGCTGGGCAGCAGCGCGCCGGTCATGCGTTCGCGCTGCAGGCGCAGCATCATCACCACATCCACGTCGCGCAGGCCGGACTGCATGTCGTGGAAGACCCGCACGCCCAGGGTCTCCACGTCCCGTGGCAGCAGGGTGCGCGGTGCGATCACCCGCACCTCGCCGGCGCCCAGGCCGTTCAGGGCGTGAATTTGTGAGCGGGCCACCCGGGAGTGCAGGATGTCGCCGACGATTGCCACCCGCAGCGGCTCGAAGCTGCCCTTGTGCTGGCGGATGGTGAACATGTCCAGCATGGCCTGGGTGGGGTGGGCGTGGCGGCCGTCGCCGGCGTTGAGCACGCTGATGCCGGGCTGGGCGTGGCGGGCGATGAACTCCGCCGTGCCGCTGTCCGCGTGACGCACCACGAAGGCATCACACTGCATGGCCTCCAGGTTGCGCAGCATGTCCAGCAGGCTCTCGCCCTTGGACTGGGACGAGACGGCCACGTTGATGTTGAGTACGTCCGCCGACAGCCGGGTGGCCGCCAACTCGAAGGTGGTGCGGGTGCGGGTGCTGGGCTCGAAGAACAGATTGATGACCGTGCGCCCGCGGAGCAGCGGGACCTTCTTGACCGATTTGCCGATCACCCCGGTGAAGCTCTCGGCGGTGTCCAGGATTTGCTCCAGCAGAGGGCGGGGCAGGCCCTCGGTGGTCAGGAAGTGGCGCAACCGACCCTGGTTGTCCAGCTGTACGTTCATGCCGTGTCCTGAATGATGAAGTGCAGGGGTTCCGGGCCACGCAGTTTGATCCGCCGGTGCGACGGCAGGCTCAGCCGGGTGCCGGCCACGTCAGCGGCGAAGGGCAGTTCGCGCCCGCCTCGGTCCACCAGCGCGACCAGCAACACCGCGGCGGGGCGGCCGTAGTCGAAGATCTCGTTCAGCGCGGCGCGCACCGTGCGCCCGGTGTGCAGCACGTCATCCACCAGCACGATGACGCGGTCATCCACGTCAAAGGGCAGGTTGGAGGGCCGCACCTGCGGGTTCATGCCGGCCTGGCTGAAGTCATCGCGGTAGAAAGCGATATCCAGCGTACCCAGAGGGATTTCCGTCTCGAGGCTCTGGTGCAGGGCCTCGGCAACCCAGGCGCCGCCGGTATGGATGCCCACCAGTCCCACTTCGTTCAGCGGGATGTCGCGATCCGCCAGCAACCGGGTGAGGTCTTGCCGGACCTGCTGGATCAAGGGCGTGACTTCGGGTGTGTTCATATGCACCCCTGTTGGTTGAACCAGGTTTCCAGGATGACCCGTGCCGCTTCGCTGTCCAGCGCGCCCGGCTGACGGGCGCCGCGGCCGCCCCGTTCCGCGAGGCGTGCCTCTGCCTCGTGGGAGGAGAGCCGTTCGTCCACCAGCTCGACGCGCAGCCCGTGCCGGCCATGCAGGCGTTGGGCGAACTTCCGCGCGGCGCGGGTGCTGTGGGAGTCACTGCCGTCGGCGTGCAGGGGCAGGCCGACCACCAGTCCTGCGGGGCGCCATTCGTCGAGCAGCCGGGCGACCCTTTCCCAGTCCGGCTGTCCGTCGCGGGCGGCGAGGGTGCACAGCGCGCGGCCGGTGCCGGTGAGGGCCTCGCCCACCGCGACCCCGATGCGCCGGCCGCCGTGGTCAAAAGCCAGCCAGGTGCCGGTGACCGGCTCAGGCATGCCCGCTTTGCCCGGACAGGCAGTTGATGTCCACCCCCAGTTGCGCCGCCGCGGCCTGCCAGCGCTCCTGCACCGGGGCGTCGAACAGGATGCCGGTATCGGCGGGGACGGTGAGCCAGGCGTTGCCGGCCATCTCCTCCTCGAGCTGGCCGGCGCCCCAGCCGGCGTATCCGAGGGCCATCAGGAAGCGGCTCGGGCCGCGGTTGTGCGCCAGGGCGGTAATGATATCCCGCGAGGTGGTGATGCTGATCTCGGGGGAGACCTGCGCGGATCCCTCCCAGTCGCCCCCGGCGGGATGCAACACGAAGCCGCGCTCGCGCTGGACCGGCCCGCCCATGAAGACCGGGGTGTCCAGCGGCGCCTCGGGGCCGGGTTCGATGTCCATGTGTTCGAACAGGTCCCGCAACTTGAGGTCGGAGGGGTGGTTAATCACCAGCCCCATGGCGCCCTCCGGGCCGTGCTCACAGATGTAGATCACGGCGTGGGTGAAGTTCGGGTCCGCCAGGCTGGGCATCGCAATCGCGAATTGATTGGTCAGCCAGACCTCATTGTCGTTCGTCTCGCTCATGCGCTTAGTATCCCTGTCCCGTGTCCGGGGGACAAGGTCGCAAAGGCCGGCTCAACGCGCCGAGAGGTCATCTCCGAGAAACTCCCAGGTGCGCGTGATGACCAGCTGGTCATTGCCCTGCAGGACCTCTTCCGGTACCCGGGCATAGGGGGCGGCCATCTGGACGATGCGCACCGCCGCCTCATCCAGCAGCCGGTGGCGCGACGGGGTCAGGATGCGCACGTCCGCCACCTGGCCGTCCGGCTCCAGGGTGACCTGCAGCACCAACCGTCCGGAGAGCCCCCGTCGACGCGCCTCGTTGGGGTAGTTGCGGTTGCCCACGTCCTCCACCTTGGCCACCCACTGGCGCATGTACTCGGCGGCCGAGTGGCTGCGGGTGCTGGAGCTGATGAAGGCCCGGGTGGGGCCTTGCGCCTGGGGGTTGGCTTCGTCCGGAGTCGGCTCGCTCAGCGCGGCGCGCCGCCCCGCGGCCAGGTCCAGGGTCTGGCTTGGCTCCGGCTCCCGTTCGGCGTCGTCGGTTTCCGGCACGGTCCGCTCGGCCTGTTCGGCCAGCAGTTCCGGCTCCGGTGAGGGGGATTCGGCCGGGGTGTCCGGCTCCGGTTCCGGTTCCGGGGGTGTGGTCTCCGGGGTCTCCTGGGGCGCGGGCTCCTCGGGGACGAAGGGTTCAGGCGCCTCGGCCTCGCCACCCCCCTCCTGGTCGGTCTCCGCCAGGAAGTCGTAGGTCTCAGGTTCGTCCATGTCGAACCGGCTGAGGGTCACGTCGATCAGCGGCGCCTGTTCGCTGCGCTCCGGTTCCGGCAGGGAGAAACCGAGGCCGAAGATCACGGCAACGTGCAGCAAAGTTGCCAGCACCACCGCCGCGAGCAGGCGCCCGTGGTCGGTCCCGGTCCAGGCCGGGAGCCGGAAGGCAGGAGGCTCCGGGCTTTGGGATTGCGCTGGCGGTGGACTCATGTTGCCTCGTGGCCGTCCCGGGCCGGTTGGCTTCCAAGTTCGCGGATCATTGCTTGGGCCATTATACCGTTGAGCACACCGAACACGATGGCCGCGGTCATCAAAGGGGGTAACAGTAGCCAGAGCCCCGGGTGGGGGATGAACAGCCACCAGGCCGCGGTGAACTGGGCGCCCATGTGAGCCAGGGCGGCCAGCAGGCTGTACCCCACCGGGCCGGTGCCGGGCAGGGCGCGGGCCAGGGCCAGCCCGCCCAGCGCCCCCAGACCGCCGGCCAGGCTCAGGAAGAAGGTGGGGTGAGAGCAGGGTGCCCACCAGGATGCCGCCCGCAACGATCCGCAGCACCGTGATCCAGGCGGCCACCCGCCAGCCGTACAGCCAGCAGGCGGTGACGGTGATGATGTTGGCCAGGCCCGGTTTGACGCCCGGGAGCGGGCTGGGCAGCGCGGCTTCCGCCACGTGGATCGCCAGCGCCAGCGCGGCCAGGGTGGCGATGCGCAGGTCGTCGCGGTCGCTTTGCAGCGGGCGGTAGCGGGGTGCGGCCATGTTAATAGTGAATGCTGTCGTAGCGCGGGTCGGCGCCAATGATCTCTACCGTGACCCGGTTGGGCAGGCAGAGCGCCTGGTCGCCCGGGGTGTCGAGCCGGCCGGCACGCACGCAGATCTGGCGCGGGCCCGGGTCGGCGATCACGCGGGCGCCGCCCTCAGCGATCTCGACCACCGTGGTGCCCAGCGGGCCGGGCACCTCCACCCGTCGCGGCTGATCGAGCGGGTACCGGGCATACTCCTCCTCGCCGGCCCAGATCCGCACGGCCTCCGCCTCGCCGCCCCGCTCGCCCCACAGCCAGGGGTAGAGGGCGGCAACCCCGGCCACGGCAGTTATCAGCAGCAGCCGGTCGGTCCAGGTCACGGGTCTGGCCAGCGCTGTACGCCGGCCTCCGGGTCCTGCTCCACCTGCAGTAGCGCCGCCATGGAGTCGGTGAGGTGGATGCGACCGTCCGGCTCGACCAGCATGACCCGGGTGACGCCCAGTCGCCGTGCCATCGCCGGCCAGTCCTCCGGGCCGGCCAGCATGAGGGCCGTGCTGGCGGCGTCGGCCCGGACCGGGTCGTCGTGGACCACGGTGGCGGCACTGAGGCCCCGTGCCGGGCGCCCTGTCCGGGGGTCGAGGATGTGGTGGTAGTGCTCACCTTCGTGCTCGAAGTCCCGCTCGTAATCACCGGAGGTGAACACCGCCGTCCCGCTGCCGATCTCCAGGGAGGCGATGATGCCCTCCTGGTGGGGGTGGCGGATGCCGATCCGCCAGCGGCGGTCCCGCGGCTGGCCCAGGGTGACCAGGTCGCCGCCGACATTGACCACGGCGCGGCTGATGCCCTGTTCCCGCAGGTGCTCAATGGCCTTGCCGATGCTATGGCCCTTGGCGTACCCGCCGAGGTTGAGCTGTAACTTGCGGTTGTCACTGGCCAGGCGGCCGTCTTCCTGGCGCAGGGCGGCGAGGGTGGGGCGGTCCGCCAGCCAGTCCTCGAGGGCCGTCTCCTCGGGGACGCGGCCCTCGCTGCCGTCGCCCTCGAACCCCCAGAGCCGGATCAGCTTGCCGATGGCGGGGCTGAACAGCCCGCCGGTGAGCGATTCCAGCTCCCGGCCCTCGGCCAGCAAATCGAGCAATTCGTCACTGGCGGGCGGGCCGGGCTCCCCGGCGGCCAGCGCCCGGTTGATGCGCCCGAGCTCGCCGTCGCCGGCGGGATGCCAGCGGGCCTGGTAGTCCTCCAGCAGGCGACGGACGCGGTCGGCCGCCTCGCTGGCCGTGCGCTCCGGCTGGCCCAGGATGCTCACCTCGACCAGCGTGCCCATGGCGTAAAAACGCTCCCGGTGTTGCGGCTCCTCGCTGCTGCAGGCAGTCAGCAGGAGCAGGGCGAGCAGCAGGGCCAGCGAGCGCATCGGCGGGGTCAATGTCATAGGCGGCTTTCGATGACATCCATCAGGCGCGCGGCAATGCGGGTGTCGTAGATCTCATCCAGCTCGCGCACGCAGGTGGGGCTGGTCACGTTGATCTCCGTGAGGTAATCACCGATCACGTCCAGGCCCACGAAATCCAGCCCGCGGCGGCGCAACTCCGGGGCCACCTGCTCGCAGATCCAGCGGTCCCGGTCAGTCAGGTCGACCCCCACGCCCTTGCCGCCGGCCGCCAGGTTGCCCCGGGTCTCGCCCTCGGCCGGAATACGTGCCAGTGCCCACGGCAGTGGTTCACCGCCAATCATAAGGATGCGCTTGTCGCCCGACTTGATCTCCGGCAAGTAGCGCTGGGCCATGATCTGGATGCTGCCCTGCCGGGTCAGGGTCTCCAGGATGACGCTGGTGTTCGGGTCGCCGGCGCGCACCACGAAAATCGAGGCGCCGCCCATGGCGTCCAGCGGCTTGAGTACCGTATGCCCGTGTTCGGCGATGAAGGCGCGCAGTTGGTGCGCATCGGCGCTGACCAGCGTGGGCGCGCAGCACTGCGGGAACTGGGCGGTAAAGAGCTTCTCGTTGCAGTCCCGCAGGGCCTGCGGGCGGTTGACCACCTGCACGCCTTGGAGCTCCGCCAGCTCCAGCACGTGGGTGGCGTAGACGTACTCGGTGTCCACCGGCGGGTCGCTGCGCATCAGCACCGCGTCCAGCTCCGACAGCGGGGCCCAGTCCGCCTCCCCGAGGTCGAACCAGTCTGCGTTGTCGTCGCGGACGGTCAGCGGGCGGCTGCGCCCCAGGGGCTGGCCGTCGCGGAGGGCCAGGTCGCCGGTTTCCAGGTAGTGCAGTGCCCAGCCGCGGCGACTGGCCTCCAGCAACAGGGCCAGGGTGGTGTCTTTCCAGGGTTTGATCGCGTGGATGGGGTCCATGACCACGCCCAGTCTTACGCTCATGCAGGCTCCCTCGCGCTAGTGGCGGTGCCATTTTCAAAGTGTTCCGACTCGCGCATGATACCGCGTGTGGCCGGCGGTGTACGGGAGTACCCACCCTGACACAAGGTAGTATTGGGCTGGAGACCTATGGTAAATACGTCGACAGGGATTTTCTTGCGACCCAATTTTCGTGACCCGGGTCGTGACGCAACGATTTCTGCCATGTCATCACGGGGGAGCGGGTGGATAGCGAAGCGCCAGCACAGGGAGTAACGGGCCTCAAGGTGATGGTCATTGACGACAGCAAGACCATCCGGCGCACGGCCGAGACGCTCCTGAAAAAAGAGGGCTGCGAGGTCATCACGGCCACGGACGGGTTCGAGGCCCTGGCCAAGATCGCCGATCACCGGCCGGATATCATCTTCATCGACATCATGATGCCCCGCCTGGACGGCTACCAGACCTGCGCCCTGATCAAGAACAACGCCGCTTTCCGCAACACACCGGTCATCATGCTCTCCAGCAAGGATAGCCTGTTCGACCGGGCGCGGGGGCGCATTGTCGGTTCCGAGCAGTACCTCACCAAACCGTTTACCCGGGGCGAATTGCTGGATGCGATCCGGCGGCATCTGGGGCAGGCGGTATAAGCGCTGCGTTGCCTGCCGCTCGGCGGCCGGGGACGCGACACAATCAAGGATAGTATCTAAGGAAGGGGAGTTCTCGCCATGGCGCGCATCCTGGTGATTGATGATTCACCCACTGATCTTCACGCCATCAAGGCCATCCTAGAGCCGGAGGGGCATCAGCTCATTGAGGCCGCTGATGGTGAGCAGGGCATAGAGAAGGCCCGCGGCAGCCGACCGGACCTCATCCTGATGGATATCGTGATGCCCGGCATGAACGGCTTCCAGGCTACCCGCCGACTCAACCGCGACGCCGATACCGCCTCCATCCCGGTCATCATGGTCAGCAGCAAGGATCAGGCCACCGACCGGATCTGGGCGAAGCGCCAGGGCGCGGTCGACTACATCGCCAAGCCGGTGGAGAAAGAGGAGCTCCTCGAGAAAATCCGCGCGGCGCTGGGTGGTTGACCAACGTGCTGGCGCTCAAGCAACAGGCATCGGCGTTCGAGGCCCTGCGGGCCCTGGACCGCATGGGCCGGGCCCATCCGCTGGACCTCACCGTGGAGGAGGCCGGCGAGGCGGGCTGGTACGGCGTCGGTGTGCGCTTTGCCGGCCGTCACTTCCTGGTGCCCATGCACGAAGTGGCAGAGGTGATGCCCTGCCCGCCGTTGACCCCGGTGCCGCACACGCTGGACTGGGTGAAGGGGGTCGCCAATGTCCGCGGCATGCTCATCCCCATCATCGACCTGGAAGGCTTTTTCGAACTGGGGCCGGTCAACATGTCGCATCTGACGCGCATTCTCATCATGCGTTCGGGCGAGGTGGTGGCCGGCCTGCTTGTGGACGAGGTGCTGGGCCTGCGTCCCTGTGATCGCGAAACCTGGCTGGCGCAAGTGCCGGGGGGGCTCAAGCCTGAATTGGCGCGCTGTGTATCCGGGGTGTTCCGGCGGGAGGACGGCGACTGGCCGGTCTTCCGCCCCACCCGGCTGGCACAGAATACCCGTTTCATGCGGGTGGCGGCCTGAGGGCGGGTCAGGTTTCTCATGGAGGGTTGAAACAGTATGACGGTGTCCAAGAACAAGCCGCAGCAGGGCTCCACCCAATCGAAGGCCCGGTTGCTGACATTTCTGGCTGTCATCACCACCGCGGTCGCGGCGGTGGTGGTCGGCCTCACCCTGTACCTGCAATGGGTGGACCGGGGGCAGCTGGAGGCCAGTAGCAGCCTGGAGCTGTCGCTGGCGGTTGTACGCGAGGAGGCCAGTGCTGCCCAACGCGGCCGTGAGGTGGCTGCGGGCCGGCTGGAGCGGGCGCTCAACGATGCCGGGCAGCGTGCAGCCGAGCTCGAGCAGGGCGACCCGCTGGCCGATTTCGGCGCCCCGCAGCAGCTGCGCAGCGCCCGCCAGCAGGTGGCTGCGGAGCTGACCGCGCTGGAGGCCGCCGGCCAGGGGCTCTTGTCCGAGCTGGAAGTGGCCGGGCAGATGGAGGAGCCCGGCTCCGCGCTGGTAGAGGCCGCCGGGCGCTTGTATGACGCCAGCCGGTCCATCCAGGAGCCGGCCGGCGAATTGAGCGGGCTGCTCCGGCAGGTCTCGGACGGCCGTTGGCTGCATCCTGGCGTGGCGGCCGGGGTTGGTGGGCTGGCGCTGCTCTTTCTGATGGCCGCAGCGTCGTTCTCCACCCGGGTGTTCCGCGAGGTGCTGGAGGCCCGTGCCCAGGACAAGCGCCGGGTGGACGAGGAGTCGCGGCGTAACCAGGAGGCGATCCTCAAGCTGCTCGACGAGATCGAGGACCTGCGTGAGGGTGATCTGCGCACCCAGGCGTCGGTGGGCGAGGAGATCACCGGCGCCATCGCCGACGCCTTCAATGACGCCATCGACAACCTGCGCAGCCTGGTGGCCACGATTAACCGCACCGCCGAGCAGGTCTCCTCCTCGGCCCAGCAGACCCAGGCGACCGCCATGCACTTGGCCGAGGCGTCCGATCACCAGGCGCAGCAGATCACCTCCGCCTCCGGCGCCATCGAGGACATGGCTACCTCCATCGACCAGGTATCGCGCAACGCCGAGGAATCCGCCCGGGTGGCGCAGCAGGCGGTGGATATTGCCACCAAGGGCGCCGAAACGGTGCGCGCCACCATCGAGGGCATGGACACCATCCGCGAGCAGATCCAGGAGACCGCCAAGCGTATCAAGCGGCTGGGTGAGTCCTCCCAGGAGATCGGCAACATCGTGGAGCTGATCAACGACATCTCCGACCAGACCAACATCCTTGCCCTGAACGCCTCCATCCAGGCGGCCATGGCCGGCGAGACCGGTCGCGGCTTCGCCGTGGTGGCGGACGAGGTGCAGCGCCTGGCCGAGCGCTCTGGTAACGCCACCAAGCAGATCGAGGCGTTGGTCAAGACCATCCAGACCGATACCAACGAGGCGGTGCTCTCCATGGAGCAAAGCACCGCCGGGGTGGTGGAGGGCGCCCAGCTAGCGGAGAACGCGGGCGATGCCCTGCGCGAGATCGAGTCCGTCTCCAATGACCTGGCCTCGCTGATCCAGAGCATCTCCGGCGCCTCCCGTCAGCAGGCGGATGCCGCCGCCAACGTGTCCGATACCATGAAGGTCATTCAGGAGATCACCCACCAGACCTCCGCGGGCACCAACGAGACGGCCAACTCCATCGGTAACCTCACCGGCCTGGCGCGCGACCTGCGCAGCTCCGTGGCCGGCTTCAAGCTGCCGGAAAATGACTGAGCACAACGCCACCGATCGTAGCGGCCTGAACTGGGTCAAGAAGGAACTCGACGAGACCCTGCGCCAGGCCGCCGACGCCCTGGAAGCCGCCAGTGAGGACAGCGAGGCGCTGGACGAACTGGAGGTCTGCCAGGCCGGGCTCCACCAGGTCCGCGGCATACTGAACATGCTGGGGCTGAAGGGTGGGCAACTGCTCACCGAGGAGATGGAGCGGGTCTCCCGGGGGTTGCTCGACGAAGCCCTCAGCGACCCGGTACCGGCGCAGGAAACCCTCATGCGTGCGCTGCTACAGCTGCCGGATTACCTGGAGAAGGTCCAGTCCGGCCGGCTGCGCGACCACCCCGGCCACGTCCTGCCCCAGATCAACGAACTGCGCCAGGCCCGTGGTGAGGAGCCGCTGCCCGTCAGTGCCTACTTCCAGCCGGACCTGGACGTCAGCAGCGATCGTCACCGCCGCCACACGGGGGGCGAGCAGGGCACGACCCTGGCGGCCACGGCGCGGCGTCTGCGGACCCCGTATCAGCGGGCCCTGCTGGGTGTGCTGCGCTCCGACTCACCCCGCGATGACCTGCTGGCCCTGCGCCAGATCCTCGATGAACTGGACCTCTCCTGCGGTGATGACCAGCGCGGCGCCCTCTGGTGGATCGCCGGCGGGCTGGTCGAGGCCCTGGAACACGGGCTGTTGCGGCTGGACCATCAACTGCGCCGGCTGCTTGGACGGGTGGACCGCGAGCTGCGCCGGGTGGCGGAAACCGGCCAGGAGGACCAGTCGACCGACACCCGGGCGGAACTGCTGCGGGAACTGCTCTACCACGTTGCCCGCGCCCATCCGGAGACCGAGCGCATCAAGACGATCCAGCAGCAGTACCGGCTGGCGGATCACCTGGAGCAGCTCCCGGACGATGAGGGCCGTGCGCCCAACCGCGAAGTGGTGGAAGCGGTGGTGGGTGCCCTGCGTGAGGACATCGCCTCCGCCAAGGACGCCCTGGACCTGTTCGCCCGCTCCGACGGGCAGGACCAGGAGCGGTTGGAGGTCCTTGAGGAGATCCTCGCCCACGTGGGCGATACCCTGAGGATGCTCGGCCTGGACCTGGCCGCTTCGGTGGTGCGCGACCAGATCAACACCGTGGCCGGGATCCGCCGGGGAGAGGTGGACTCAGGGGAGTACCAGCTGGGTCAGGTGGCCCAGGCGCTGCTCTACGTGGAGGCCGCCCTTCAGAGCCTGGTCTACCGCACCACCGGCATTGGCCCGGCCCGGAGCGCGACCCGGGCGCAGGCGCCCGGAAAGGATCCGAGCCGGACCGAGCAGGCGGTCTTCCAGTCCGAATACCAGCAGGTCTTCAGTCATGCCCTGGCCGAGGCCCTGACCGAGTTCGAGCGGGCCAAACAGGCGCTGATCCGGTACAGCAACAGCTTCGGTGCCGACACCCTCGAGGAGGCGGACGGGAGCCTGGAAGGCATTCGCGGCCTGTTGCGGATGACCGGGCTGGAGCGGGCGGACCAGCAACTGCAGCGCATCCAGGCACTCCTGCGGGAGCGACTCCTGCCAGAGCAGGCCGAGACGCCTGCCCCGGAATTGCTGGATCTGCTGGCGGACGCGGTCACCGGCCTGGAGTATTACCTGGAGGGGATCGCGGAGGACCGCGCCAACCGGGATCAGGCCCTGGACGTGACCGATGACGCCGTCGCGCGCTTGAGCGAACGCCTGCCGGTCCCGGGGGAGGCCCAGGGGGCCGAACCCGGCATGGCCCGCGCAAGTCTGCCGGAGGAGGCCTCGGCCCCCGGTACCGAAGAAGGGGCGGAGCCCCCGGACGAGCCGGAACCCGGGCCGGTGGAAGTGGCACAGCCGGATGCCGGTCCGGAGGGGCCGGGGAGCAGGAGGACGCGGCTGCAGAGATGGCGCCGCCCGTAACGCCGGCAACCGACAGCGCGCCGGCCGCGGCACCGGGTTCGCCCGAATCGCCTGCCCCACAGCCGGCAACCCCCCGCCGTAATGCCAGCGCGCCCGACCCCCAGGTGCCGCTGCTTTCCGAAGAACTGGATCCGGAGATCGTTGAGATCTTCCTCGAGGAGGTGGGCGAACTGGCCGGCCCCTTGCGGGAGGCCTATCAGCGCTGGCACCGAAACCCGGACGACCAGGACGCCCTGGTGGAAACCCGCCGCACCTTCCACACGCTCAAGGGTAGCGGCCGTCTGGCCGGCGCCCTGTTGCTGGGCGAGATGGCCTGGGGCGTGGAGAACCTGCTCAACCAGGTGATGGGCGGCAAGGTGGCCCCGGGGCCGCAGGTCTACTCCGTGGTCGGCGAGGCCCTGGAGCGCCTCCCGGGCCTGGTCGCCCACCTGCGCGATGGCGCTGAGCCACCGGTCGAAGTCCGGCCGCTGATTCGCCGGGCCGCGGTGCTGGCAGACCCCTCGCTGGATGAGGTATTGCCCCCGGCCGAGACGGTGGAAGCCCCGACCGGGCCTGCGACCGGTGAGGGCGATGCCCCCGACCGGGCGCAGGAGCCGCCGCCAGAAGGCGCCCCGGAGCAGGACCGGGAGGAGCCCCCGGTGGAGGTGTCGCTGCCGCCGCTCGACTTCGAGGAGGGGCTTGCCCCCGGGGAGGCGCTGCCGGTCGATCAGGGCTCCGGGCCTGACGCGGACGGCACCACCGGGCCTGCTGCTGATGATGACACCGGTGCCGAATCCACCGACGACGCGTGGGACTTCGGCGATCTGACTCTGTCGGATGAGCCGGTCGGGCTCGGGGAAGTGGCTGACGATGACGCCGGGCTGGCGGAGCCGCCGGGCCGGGCCGCAGCGGACGAACCAGAGGCTGGGGAGCCTGCACCTGATAAGCCCGCCACGGAGGAGCAGGCACCCTCCGGAAGCCAGTCCCCGGCTGAGCCGGAGGCTGCCCGGGTAGCAGAGGCGGCGGACCAGAGCGTTGATCCGGCACTATTGGAGATCTTCCACAGCGAGGCCGAGACCCACCTGGCCACGGTCCGGGAGTTTGTCGGGCGCTGCCATACCGAGGGCGTCTGCGAGATCGACAAGGGGTTGAACCGGGCGCTGCATACCCTGGTGGGCAGCGCGCGCACCGCCCGGATTGACGGCATGGCCCGCCTGGGCCGGGCCCTGGAGACCTTGGCCCGGCACCGGATGGAACTGCGGCAGCCCCTCAGTCCCCCCGAAGTGGACGCCTTCAGTCGCGGCGTGGACCTGCTTCACCGCTACGTGGAGGGGGCCGGGGTGGCCAGCGCCGAGTTGCCGGACGACGAGTCGGCGGAACTGGTCGCCGAGCTGGAGCAGATGGACAGCCCGCAGGAGGCGCCGGTCGGAGCGGAGGCGGAGGCCGGTGGCGCCGCGGAAGACGGGCGCCGCTGGACCGCCGATCCCGAGATGGACCCGGACCTGGTGGGGCTGTTCACGGAGGAGTCCGAGGATGTCCTCGAATTCCTCGAGACCACGGTCCACAACTGGGCATCGCAACCGGCGACCGGAGGCGCGCTGCAGGAGGTCCATCGCTCGCTCCACACCCTGAAGGGCGGTGCGCGCTTGGCCGGTTTCCAGACCATGGGCGATCTGTGCCATGCGTTGGAGTCCAAGGCCTCCGAGGTCGCGGACTATCCCAGCGCGGCGGACGAAGAGTACTTCGCCCTCCTCAATGCTGGCCTGGACCGCCTGGTGGAGATGACCGAGGAGGTCAAGAACGGTTACTGGCCGCAGGCAGACGAGGCCTTGCTGGCCCGGATCCGCGGCGAGGCGCCCCCTGCCGAGGCCGAGGCGCCGCCGGAGGCACCGGATGCCGGCGCCGAGCAGCGCCCGGCGCCGCTACCGGATGAAGCAGCGACGGCCCCGCCCGCCGAAGAGGACGCCCGGGCGGACTCGCCAGCGCCCGCCCCCGAGGCGGCGGAGTCACCGGAGCTACCGGAGGCCGATGAGCCCCCGGTGCAGCCCGAGGCCCCAGAGTCGCGGGTAGAGGCGCCAGAGCCTCCGGTCGAGACCCCGGAGCCGCCGGTCGAGGCCCCAGCGACCCGGGAGGAGCGCTCCCCCGAGGCAACGGACACCCTGAACGCCCCGAAGGGACCGGACGAGCCACCGGCCGTGGCCGACGCGCCGACACTGGAGCCAGAGCCAGAGCCAGAGCCAGAGCCCGCGTCGCAGGCCACCCCGGATGCCGGGGTCAGTCCGCAGCCGGTGATCACCGACGAACCGCCTGCCACCACCGAGCCTGCCGACGAGGCGTTCCAGGCGGACGCCGTCCCGCCGGAGCCGGAGCCGGTCGATGCGGCCCGGGCGGAGACCCCGGCAGGGCAGCAGGACGTGGTCCGGGTGCGCTCCGACCTGCTCGACCAGCTGGTCGGGCACGCGGGGGAGGTCAGCATCGTCCGGGCCCGGCTGGAGCAGAACAACGGCGCGCTGCGCTTCAACCTCAACGAACTGGACGAAACCGTAAACCGCCTGCGCCAGCAGCTGCGCGACCTGGAGATCGAGACCGAGGCCCAGATCCTCTACCGGTTTAACCGGGACAACGAGGATGCCCGCCGCACGGAGTTCGACCCGCTGGAGCTTGATCGCTTCTCCCACATCCAGGAGCTCTCCCGCGCCCTGGCGGAGAGTGTCTCCGACCTCTCCAGCCTGGAGGAGATGCTGGTTTACCTCTCCCGCGAGTCGGAATCGCTGCTCACCGATCAGGCACGTCTGAACGCGGAGATGCAGGACGGGCTGATGCGGACCCGCATGGTCCCCTTTGCCAACCTGCTGCCGCGCCTGCGCCGGATCATGCGCCAGACGGCACGGGAGCTGGGCAGGAAGGCGGAGCTGAAACTGCTCGGCAGTCAGGGCGAGCTGGACCGCACCGTGTTGGAGCGGCTTACACCACCGCTGGAGCACATGCTGCGCAACGCCCTGTCCCACGGCATCGAGACCCCGGAGGAGCGCCAGGCCGCAGGCAAACCGGTGGCCGGTACCGTCTCCCTCGACGTGTTCCGCGAGGGCGCCGATATCGTGGTCACCGTGACTGACGACGGGCGGGGTATCGACCCGGAGGCGATCCGGGCCAAGGCCGAGGCCGCAGGCCTGGTGCGTCCGGATGAAAAGCTCAGCCGCAAGCAGCAGCTGCGGCTCATCCTGGCCTCCGGCCTCTCCACCGCCGACCAGGTCACCCAGGTGGCGGGTCGCGGCGTGGGCATGGACGTGGTGGACACCGCGATCCGCGAGCTCGGTGGCAACCTGGAGATCGACTCCGAGCCGGGTCAGGGCAGCACCTTCACCATTCGCCTGCCCTTCACCCTGGCCATCAACCACGCGCTGCTCTGCGAGGTGGCCGAGCAGGTCTACGCGATTCCGCTCTCCAGCATCGAGGGCGTGGCGCGCATGGACCAGCAGGAGGCGCGCGAGCGGCTCGCCGACCCCAACGCCACGGAGTACGAATTCGCCGGCAAGCGCTATGACCTGCGCAGCCTGCAGGCCCTGCTGGGGACCGGCAAGGCGCGGCTGCCGGACGGCAACCGGCCGGTACACCTGCTGCTGGTCAACGCCGGTCGCAAGCGGCTGGCGCTGCAGGTGGATGCCATTCTGGGGAACCAGGAAATCGTGGTGAAATCCGTGGGGCCGCAGATCAGCTCTGTGCCCGGCATCTACGGCGCGACCGTCATGGCGGACGGGCGCGTGGTGCTCATCCTGGACGTCTCCGCGCTGGCGCGCATGGACGTCGAGCAGGGCGCGGCACCGGACTGGGTCGCCGAGGGAGAGGACCTGTCGAGCCAGGTGTCGGAACGCCCGCTGGTGATGGTGGTGGACGACTCCATCACCATGCGCAAGGTGGCCGCCCGACTGCTGGAGCGTAATCGCATGGACGTGGTGACAGCGCGTGACGGGATGGATGCGCTGACCCAGCTAGAGCAGCAGGTGCCCGATATCATGCTGCTCGACATCGAGATGCCGCGCATGGATGGCTATGAGCTCGCCACCCACATGCGCAACCGGCCTGAGCTCCGCGAGGTGCCGATCATCATGATCACCTCCCGGGTGGGCGCGAAGCACCGGCAGCGGGCCGAGGACATCGGCGTCAACCGCTACATGGGCAAGCCCTACCACGAAGGGGAACTGCTGGAGGCGATCCGGGAACTACTGGAGGGTGAGCGGCCCCGGGACGAGGAGCAGCCGACATGAGCGAAACGGACATCCACAACCCCGGGGCCATGGCCCTGACCGGCCAGGTCGCCGACCAGGCGGACCTGATTCCCTCCATGCTGGTGGATGCCGGGCGGACCGAGTTGCTCCTGCCCGGTTCCGTCGTGGCGGAGGTGACCACCTGGGTCACGCCCGAGGCCTATCCCATGCAGGTGCCGGAGTGGTTACTGGGGGCGTTCACCTGGCGGGAGATGACGCTCCCCCTGGTGGCGGTGCAGTGCTTTGCGCACGGCGTGGAGCAGCCGGAGCCGGGTCCGTCCAGCCGCATCGTGGTGGTCAAGGGGCTGAAGCATAACCGGGATCTGCCCTACTTCGGGGTGGCGGCCGAGGATATCCCCCGCCTGGCGGCGATACGGCGGGATAACCTGCGTGACCCGGAGGAGACGGAGCCGGCGGAGCGGGAACTGCCCGGACGCCCGGTAATGGTGGCCGGGGCGCCGGCGCTGATCCCGGACCTAACGTTGGTGGAGGACCGCCTTTTGGATGCACTGCCCCCGGGCGGTGTGGCCAGCAAGCCCTACGCTTAGGGCTCCGGCGGCGCCGCAACGCGGCTGAGCGTGGCCCCGCTCAGCCGGCCAGGTCGCCGTGCAGCAACTGCAGTGCTGCCAGCGCCGTGATGCCGGCCGTCTCGGTGCGCAGGATCCGCGGCCCCAGGCCCACTGCCTCGGCCCCCTGGCCAACGGCCTTTTCCACCTCCGCCTCGGAGAGCCCCCCTTCCGGTCCGATCAGCAACCACGCGGCCTTCAGGCGGGGCTGCTGGCGTGCCAGCGCCTGCAGCGACCGGCCGCCGGGCGCCAGCACCAGCCCCTGACCGGCCGTGTCCAACCCGGACCAGGCGTCTGCCAGCGGCTGCGGGGCGGCCACTTCCGGCACCCGGTTGCGCCCACACTGCTCGCAGGCGGCCACCGCCACCCGCTGCCAGTGTTGCTGCCGCTTGTCCTGGCGTTTGCCGTCCAGCTTCACCACGCCGTTGTCGGTGAAAACCGGCAGGATCCGGCTCACCCCCAGCTCCACCGCCTTCTGCACGGTGAAGTCCATGCGCTCCCCACGGGCGATGCCCTGCACCAGGGTGAGGGTCAGCGGCGACTCCCGCTCCACCGGGTCGTGGGCGAGCACCGTCACCTGCGCTTCACGCCGCGCCAAGGCCTCCAGCCGGGCCGGGTACTCGCCGCCCTCGCCGTTGAACAGCACCAGCGGGTCCCCGGGGCGCAGGCGGAAGGCCCGCAGGTGGTTGGCCGCGGTCACCGGCAGCGTGCAGCCCTCGCCCGCGCTCAGTCGCTGATCGACGTGGATGCGGGGCGCGCTCATGGGCGGGTGGCCAGGTCGATGCCCTCGGTGGCCACGCGGGCCAGGTGGCGGATCTGCTCCGGGGTGATCACGTAGGGGGGCATCAGGTAGACCACGCTGCCGAGGGGGCGCATCAGCGCCTCGTTCTTCAGTGCGTGTTGGTAGACGATCATGCCCCGGCGCTCTTCCCAGGGGTAGGGCTCGGGCTTGGCCTTGTCGGGCACCATCTCGGCAGCCAGCACCATGCCGGTCTGGCGGACCTCGCCCACGTGGGGGTGGTCCGCCAGGTGCGCAAAGGCCTCACCCATCTCCCGGGCCAGTTCCCGGTTGCGGGCGATGACGTCCTCCTGCTCGAACAACTCCAGGGTGGCCAGGGCGGCTGCGCAGGCCAGCGGGTTGCCGGTGTAGCTGTGCGAGTGGAGGAAGGCGCGCAGGGTGGCGTAGTCGTCGTAGAAGGCCTGGTAGATCCGGTCGTGGGTCAGCACCGTGGCCAGCGGCAGGTAGCCGGCGGTCAGCCCCTTGGACAGGCACATGAAATCGGGGCTGATGTCCGCCTGCTCACAGGCGAACATCGTGCCGGTGCGGCCGAAGCCCACTGCGATCTCGTCGGCGATCAGGTGCACCCCGTGCCGGTCGCACGCCTCGCGCAGCAACTCCAGGTAACGGTGGTGGTACATCCGCATGGTGCCGGCGCACTGGATCAGCGGCTCGACGATGACCGCGGCGGTCTCGTGGGCGTGGCGCGCCAGGGCCGCTTCCATGTGGGCGAACATGCGCTCCGCGTGCTCCTCCCAGGTGGTGCCCGGCTCGCGGAGGAAGGCATCCGGGGAGGGGACGGTGATGGCCTCCATGAGCAGCGGTTTGTAGGTCTCCTTGTAGAGAGAAACATCGCCCACGCCCAGGGTGCCCAGCGTCTCGCCGTGGTAGCTGTTGGACAGGGTGATGAACTTGCGCTTCTCCGGCTGACCGCTGTTGCGCCAGTAGTGGTAGCTCATCTTCAGGGCCACCTCCACGGCGGAGGAGCCGTTGTCAGTGTAGAAGCAGCGGCTGAGCCCGGGCGGGGTGATCTGCACCAGCTTCTCGGACAGCCGCACCACCGGCTCGTGGGAGAACCCGGCGAGGATGACGTGCTCCAGCTCGGCGGCCTGGCGCTGCACCGCCCCGCTGATGTGCGGGTGGCAGTGGCCGAAGAGGTTGACCCACCAGGAGCTGATGGCGTCGATGTAGCGGTTGCCGTCGAAGTCCTCCAGCCAGACCCCCTCGCCCCTCTTGACCGGGATGAGGGGGAGCCATTCGTGGTCCTTCATCTGCGTGCAGGGGTGCCAGAGGACATCCAGGTCGCGTTTGACGATATCGCTGTTGTTCATGGGTATCGGTCAGGTTCGGTGTGGGTGTGAGCGTCCAGTCAGCCGCTCAAGGCCTTCACGAAGACCCGCGAGGCGCGGTCCTGATCGTAGGCCCGGCGGCGGGCGTCCGGCAGGTCGGCCGGGGTGGCGGGTTCAAACCCGCGCTCCTGAAACCAGTGGGCCGTGCGGGTCGTCAGCACGTAGAGCCGGTCCAGCCCCTCGGCGCGGGCGTCGGCCTCCACCTGGGCCAGCAGCGCGTCCCCCCGGCCGCCGCCGCGGTAATCCGGGTGGACGGCGAAGCCCGCCAGCTCGCCCGTGGTGGAGCCGGGAATGGGGTAGAGCGCCGAGCAGGCGATGATGCTGCCGTCCCGCTCGATCACGATGAAGTGCTCGATGTCCGTTTCCAGCAACTCCCGGGGCCGGCTGACCAGGGTGCCGTCCCGCTCCAGCGGCTCCAGCAGCGCAACAATACCCGGCACGTCCTCCGGGGTTGCCCGGCGCTGGGTCTCGAACCGCTCCGGGGTCACCAGGGTGCCTACACCGTCCCGGGTGAACAGCTCCAGCAGCAGGGCGCCGTCCCGGTGCCGGTCGAGCAGGTGGACGCGGTGCACGCCGGAGCCGCAGGCCCGCAGCGCGCGGGTCAGCAGACGGCGGGTCTCGTCGGTCAGGCAGGAGGGCGGGGCGTTCAACAGGGCGCGCACCTGGCTGAGGGTCATCTCCCCCACCGGCTCGCCCTGCTCGTCGCAGACCGATTCACCCTCCTGCAGGAAGATCAGCTTGTCCGCCCGGAGTGCCCGCGCTGCCTCCAGCGCCACCTCGTCGCCGGCCAAGTTGAAGACCTCGCCGGTGCGCGAGCAGCCCAGGGGGGAGAGCAGCACGATGTCGCCATCGTCCAGCCGGGCGCGGATGGCTGGCGCATCCACCCGGCGCACCTCGCCGGTGTGCTGGTAATCCACGCCGTCGCGCACGCCCAGGGGGCGGGCGGTGACCAGGTTGCCCGAGGCCAGGCGCAGCCGCGCCCCGGCCATGGGGGAGTTGGACAGCCCCATGGTAAACAGGGCCTCGATCTCCAGGCGCACGGCGCCCACGGCCTCTTTTACGCAGGCCAGGGCGGCATCGTCGGTGATGCGCAGGCCGTTGACGTAGCGCAGCTCCGTGCCCCGTTCGCGCAGGCGTGCCTCCACCTGTGGGCGGGCACCGGGCACCAGCACCAGGCGGACCCCGAGGCTGGAGAGCAGGGCCAGGTCATGGATGATGTCCGGGAAATCACCGTCCTGGAGTGCGGCCCCGGAGAAGGCCACCACGAAGGTGCGCCCCCGGTGGGCGTTGATGTAGGGGGCGCTGTTGCGGAACCACCGGACGTAGAGCTCCGGGTCGAGGTCACTGGTTTTCATGGGGCCGATCCGTGGGTTGCGTTCAGGCGGGCTCGATGCAGAACTGCCGGATCAGTCGTCGCAGATGGGCCACCGTCGGCTCCAGGCGGTCCAGGGCCAGGTACTCGTCAGGCTGGTGGGCCTGGGCGATGTCCCCGGGACCCATGACCACCACGTCCAGGCCCATGTCCCGGAGGAAGGGCGCCTCGGTGCCGAAGGACACGGCCTCGGCCGGGAAGCCGGTGAGCGACTCGCTGGCCCGGACGATCTGTGCCGCCTCCGGCGTGGCCATGGGCTGTAGGCCGGGGAACAGCGAACGCAGGTGCAGGTACCGGGCCTCCTCGCCCAGCGCGGCCTCCAGCCGCTGCCGCAGCAGGTAGCGCAGTTCCTCCAGGCCCATCCCGGGCAGCGGGCGAATATCGATATGCAGCTCCGCGTGGCCGCAGATGCGGCTCGGGTTGTCGCCGGCGTGCAGGTGACCCAGGTTCATGGTCGGCACCGGCACATCGAACTGGGCGTCCTGGTACTGGGCTTGCAGCTCACCCCGCCAGGTCAGCAACTCGTTGAGCACGCGGGTCATCAGCTCCAGGGCGTTACGGCCCAGCGCCGGGTTGCTGGAATGACCGGAGTGGCCCTCGATGCGAATGGCCTCCATCATCATGCCCTTGTGGGCGCGCACCGGGCGGCCGTTGGTGGGCTCGCCGATGATGGCGTGACGGCCCAGCGGGCGCTGGCTGTCCACCAGCGCCCGCGCGCCGGTCATGCCGGACTCCTCGTCGGCGGTGGCCAGCAGCACCAGGGGCTGCTTCAGGTCCTGCGGACGGAGGCCGCGGGCGGCCTCCAGCGCCAGCCCGAGGAAGGACTTCATGTCGGTGGTGCCCAGGCCGTAAAGTCGGCCGTTGCGCTCGGTGAGCACGAAGGGGTCGGAGGTCCACAGCTCGCCGTCGTAGGGCACGGTATCGGTGTGGCCGGAGAGCACCAGCCCTCCGGGGCCGCGGCCGAGCGTGGCGATGAGATTGGCCTTGTCCGGATGCCCCGGCACCGGCTGAATCTCGCAATCGAAGCCCGCGGCCTCCGCCCAGCCGGCCAGCAGATCAATGACGGCAAGGTTGCCCTGGTCGAGGTCCGGGTCAACGCTGCTCACCGAGGGGGTGGCGATCAGCCCCCTCAGCATGTCCATCAAGGCTGGCGCTTCGCTCATGGCCGCTCCGTTGCTGCTGGCTGGGTGAATGCGGATGCCTACAGCGTATCACCCCAGCCCCGGCGGCGCTTCCAGCGGATCCGCGGCAGGATCAAGCCGAGGATCAGTCCCCCCAGGAGTACACCGGCACCGGCGAGGAACCAGTCCCGCTGGGTCTGGCGGGTCAGTGCAGCCTTGTCCGCCTCCAGGTCGCGGATCTCCTCCTGCAGGTCCGCTATGGTGCCCTGCAGCCGCTGGTGCTCGTCAGCCAGTTCCAGCCCCTCGCTGGCGTCCTCCAGCCGGGCCTCGAGCCGGTCGCGCTCCGCCTCGAGTTCCTCAACGCGGCTGGCGAGGGCCTCGGCCTCCTCGCGGGCCTCATCCATTCGCGCCGCCATCTCGTCGCGCTCCTCCTCGGCGGCCTCGACCCGTTGGTTGGCCTCCTCCAGCTGCTCCCGGGCGCTCGGGTTGTTCATCAGGTTTTCGGTCTGGATCCAGCCGTCGCGGCCCTGGGGGTCGCGGACCTGGGTCCAGTCACCGCTGGTGTCCAGGACCTCGAGCTGGGTGCCGGAACTGACAAAGCGCAGGATGCGGTGTTGGTTGCTGGGGCCGCTGCGTTTGGCCACCTCCAGCTCGTCACTGACGTAAACCTGGGCGTGGGTGGCGGTCAGCGGCAGCGCGCTGAGCATGAGGATCAAGAGCAAGCAAATCCGGCGCACCGGGGCAACCTCCAGCAATGGTTTTGCGGGTGAGTCGGGCCATCCGAGACCCGGAATCGGCCGGCGCCGCCAGCGACGGACCGGAGCGGAGAGTTTAGCGGAAGGGCCGTCCGGTAAAAACCGTGGTGCAGCGGGGCACTTGCGTGCGGCTGCCCGAGACGGCGGTGGCCTCGTGCCGGTGGCGGTGAGACAATGCCCGGCCCGCCCGGTTTGCCGATCCATTCGAGAGGAGGTGCCATGACTGAGACCCTGCCCGCATTACGCCTGAAAAAGGGCGAGGACAAGCGCCTGCGTGCCGGTCACCTGTGGGTGTTCAGCAACGAGGTGGACACCGACGCGACACCTCTTAAGGCCTTCGCTCCGGGGGATGGCGCAGTGCTTGAAGACAGCCGCGGCCGGGTCCTGGGGACGGTGTACGTCAACCCCGGCTCGTTGATCTGCGCCCGGCTGGTGAGCCGCGACAGCCGCTACCGGCTGGATGAGTCGCTGCTGGTCCACAGGTTGAAGATGGCGCTGGCGCTGCGCGAGCGCTTGTTCGAGCAGCCCTATTACCGCTTGGTGCATGGCGAGGCGGACGGGCTGCCCGGGCTGGTGGTGGACCGCTTCGGCGATGCCTGCGTGGTGCAAGTGAACACCGCGGGTATGGAGCGGGTGCGCGATAGCATTGTCACGGCGTTGGCGCGGGTGCTCGGCGAGGGCCCGGTGTTGCTGCGCTGTGACAGCGCGGTCCGGGAACTGGAGGGCCTGGAGCGGTACCAGGAATGGGGCAGTGGGCCGGAGCGGCAGACCCTGGAGGTGGTCGAGAACGGTGTGCAGTTCCGGGTACCGGCGACCAGCGGGCAGAAGACCGGCTGGTACTTCGATCACCGCATGAACCGGCAGGCGCTGCGCCCCTGGGTGTCCGGGCAGCGGGTGCTGGACGTGTTCAGTTACATGGGCGCCTGGGGGGTGCAGGCCGCGGTGGCCGGTGCCCGCGAGGTTTACTGCGTCGACAGTTCCGAGCAGGCGCTGGACGGGGTGGCGGAGAATGCGGCCCTGAACGGGGTGGCCGACCAGGTGGTGGGCGTTCAGGGTGATGCCTTCGATGCCCTGGCCGAACTGCGACAGGCGAACGAGCGCTTCGACGTGGTGGTGGTGGATCCGCCGGCGTTCATCAAGCGGAAGAAGGATTTCCGCCAGGGGTACAAGGCCTATCAGCGCCTGAACCGGATGGCGATGCAGTTGCTCGGCCGGGATGGCCTGCTGGTCACCGCGTCCTGCTCGGCCCACCTGCCCGAACAGCAGCTACTGGATGCGGCCCAGTCGGGTGCGCGGCACCTGGAGCGCAGCCTGCGCGTGGTGGCACTGGGCCACCAGGGACCCGACCACCCGGTACACCCGGCGATCCCGGAAACACGCTACCTCAAGGCGGCCTTCTGCCGGGTGTTGCCGGCGGGGAGTATGCCCTGACCGGGCCGGCGGCCGGGCGTGCAGCCCCGGGGCAGGCCTTCTTGCCCGCGGGGCCATTGCTGCCGCCCCGTTAGCGCTTCATCGAGTCGAAGAACTCGCCGTTGGTCTTGGTGTCCTTCAGCTTGTCCAGCAGGAACTCGATGGCGGCCAGATCATCCATCGGGTGGAGGAGCTTGCGCAGGATCCAGACCTTCTGCAGCTCGTCCGGCTTCATCAGCAGCTCCTCGCGGCGGGTGCCGGAGCGGTTGATGTTCACCGCCGGGTAGATCCGCTTCTCGGAGATGCGCCGGTCCAGGTGCAGCTCCATGTTGCCGGTGCCCTTGAACTCCTCGTAGATCACCTCGTCCATGCGCGAGCCGGTGTCCACCAGGGCCGTCGCCACGATGGACAGGCTGCCGCCTTCCTCTACGTTGCGCGCCGCGCCGAAGAAGCGCTTGGGCCGGTGCAGGGCGTTGGCATCCACACCCCCGGTGAGCACCTTGCCCGAGGAGGGCACCACGGTGTTGTAGGCACGGGCCAGGCGGGTGATGGAGTCGAGCAGGATCACCACGTCCTTCTTGTGCTCCACCAGGCGCTTGGCCTTCTCGATGACCATCTCGGCCACCTGCACATGGCGGCTGGCCGGTTCGTCAAAGGTGGAGGAGACCACCTCGCCCCGCACCGAGCGCTGCATCTCGGTGACCTCCTCGGGCCGCTCGTCGATCAGCAGCACGATCACGTAGGTCTCGGGGTGGTTGGCGGTGATGCTCTGGGCGATGTGCTGCAGCAGCATCGTCTTGCCCGCCTTGGGCGGGGAGACCAGCAGGCCGCGCTGACCCTTGCCGATGGGGGCGACCAGGTCGATGATCCGGGCGGTGAGGTCCTCGGTGGAACCGTTGCCGCGCTCCATGCGCATGCGTTCGGTGGCATGCAGCGGCGTCAGGTTCTCGAACAGCACCTTGTGCTTGGCGTTCTCCGGCGGCTCGAAGTTGATCTCGTTGACCTTGAGCAGCGCGAAGTACCGTTCACCATCCTTGGGCGGGCGGATCTTGCCCGCGATGGTGTCACCGGTGCGCAGGGCGAAGCGCCGGATCTGGCTTGGCGAGACGTAGATGTCGTCCGGCCCGGCCATGTAGGAACTGTCCGCAGACCTCAAAAAGCCAAAGCCATCCTGCAGGATTTCCAGCACGCCATCGCCGTAGATGGGTTCGCCACCCTTGGCCTGCGACTTGAGAATGGAAAAGATGACGTCCTGCTTGCGGGAGCGGGCCGTCCCTTCCACGCCCAGTTCCTGGGCCAGTTTCATCAGTTCAGCGGCGGGTTTCTGTTTTAGTTCCGTCAGGTTCATGGTGTCTGCTTAAGAATCATGGCGGGGTCGGGCAGAGAGCGCCGAGCGGCGGCCCTGCATACGGAATTGGATTCAGGTGCTGTGTCGGGCTGGGCAAATGCGGGGCGCCCCGGTGGCGCCCCGGCAGTCTGTTCGGGAGCTTACAGGTTGCTGTCGATGAAGGCCGTCAGCTGCGACTTGGACAGCGCGCCCACCTTCGTGGCCTCCACGCCGCCGTTCTTGAACAGCATCAACGTGGGGATGCCACGGATGCCGTACTTGGGCGGCGTCTCCGGGTTCTCATCGATGTTCAGCTTGACCACCTTGAGCTTGCCACTGTACTCGGAGGCCACCTCGTCCAGGATCGGAGCGATCATCTTGCACGGACCGCACCAGTCGGCCCAGTAGTCCACGATGACCGGCACATCGGATTTGATCACTTCATCTTCGAAATTCTGATCGGTGGCGTGCACGATCTGTCCGCTCACGATATAGCCTCCCGATTGGCTTTTCGGCGTTTGACAATGCAAATGGGGAACTTGGGATGATACTCGCTAATTGGCTGAGCAGGTACCCGGGGTGACGCTGGCTGCAAGGATAAGCCCGCTTATTTTGGGCTAACGATAGCGGGCGGGGGGTGGCGTGTCAAATAGCGTAATGTCGCGCTTATCCAGTCACCTGCGCGGTGGGCAGCACGTCGCTGAAGCACTCGAGCAGGGTGACATCCGGGGCGGCTACCGGATTCGCGCTGCTGTCCGGGCGCCGGATGCCCAAGACCGTCCCGACTCCGTAGGCCTGGGCGCTGGCCAGCGCGGCCAGGTTGTCATCGATCAGGGCGCTGCGTTCCGGACGGAACGGGGCGTGTTGTTGCAGCCGGTGCCAGAAGTCCTGCTCCTCTTTCGGGCGCTGCAGGTCGTGGGCGCTGATGATCGCGTCCAAGTGAGCGTCGAGCCCGGTCTGCGCCACCTTGAGCCGGAGCACGTCCGGGTGGGCGTTGGTGACCAGCACCCGCCGTTTGTCGGCCCGGCCCAGCGCCTCAAGAAAGGCGCGGGCGTGCGGGCGCCAGCCGATCAGGTGGGCGATCTCCCGCTTCAGGGCGAGCATGTCCACCTCCAGCTCCCGGCTCCAGTAGTCCAGGCAGTACCACTCGATGCGCCCCTGCAGCCGCGCCATGCGCGGGAATACCGCCTGCTCCGCCTCGCCCGCAGGCAGGTTTTTGAGCTCCGCCAGGCGGCGGGGCAGGTGCTGTTTCCAGAACAGGTTGTCGAAACGCAGGTCGAGCAGGGTGCCGTCCATGTCCAGCAGGACGGTGTCGGTGCGTTGCCAATCGATGGGGGCGCAGGGGCTCATGGGGGGGATTCTAGCAGCTGACCCCGGGGCTGGGGTATCGCGGGCGGCCGTGTACAATCGGGATTCCCTTTTGCTGTCAGAGCAGTGCGGCAGATGAGCAAGTACCCGGAGATTCTGCACCGCCGGATGGTGGCCCGCTCACGGCTGTTTCGTGTCGAGGCGGTGGGCTTGCGCTTCGAGAACGGCGCCGAAGTGGAGTACGAGCGCCTGGCCGGTACCTCGCACGGTGCGGTGATTATCGTCGCGGTGGACGGCAGCGGTTGCGCCCAACTGATCCGGGAGTACGCGGCCGGCACCGGTCGCTACGAGCTCGGCCTGCCCAAGGGGCGGGTGGAAAAGGACGAGCCGCTGCTCGATGCTGCCAACCGCGAGTTGCAGGAGGAGGTGGGGCTGGCGGGGCGTGAACTGGAATGGCTGCGCTCGCTGAGCCTGGCCCCGGGTTACCTGGCCCACCGCACCGAGGTGATCGTGGCGCGCGATCTCTACGAATCCCGGCTGCCCGGGGATGAGCCCGAGCCCATCGAGGTGGTGCCCTGGCCGCTGGATGACCTGGCCGGGCTTTTGGACGAGCCCGATTTCAGCGAGGCGCGGAGTCTGGCGGCGCTCTACCTCGCCCGGGACCACCTGCGCGACAAGGGGGTGTTATGACCCAGCAAAACCAGGGGGTGCCCCCTCGCGACCTGCTGGACCCGGTGCACCGCTTGGTCGCCCAGGCGGCGGCCCGCATCATCGCCGTCTACCGGGGTCGCATCCACGTGGACAGCAAGGCGGATGACACTCCGCTCACCCAGGCGGACCGCGCCGCGCACCAGGTACTGGTCGAGGGGCTGCCGCAGTTGCTGGACGTTCCGGTGCTCTCCGAGGAGGGGCGCCAGCCCCGCTGGGTGGAGCGGCGGGGCTGGTCCTGCTACTGGCTGGTGGACCCGCTGGACGGCACCCGTGAGTTCGTCAAGCGTAATGACGAGTTTTCCGTCAACGTGGCGCTGATCCAGGATGGCGACCCGGTGCTCGGCGTGGTGCAGGCGCCGGTGACCGGGGTGGCCTGGCTCGGTATCAAGGGGGAGGGCGCGTGGCGCCGGGAGGACCGGCGGGATACGCCGCTACGCACCCGGCGGCCACCCGGTGATCCGATGACGGTGGCGGTCAGCCGCTCGCACCGCGACGCGCCGGTTGCAGCGTTGCTCGAGCAACTGCCCGAGGCGGATACGCGACCGCTGGGCAGCGCGCTGAAGTTCTGTGCGGTGGCCGAGGGCGAGGCGGATCTTTACCCCCGCTTCGGCCCGACCTCGGAGTGGGACACCGCCGCCGCGCAATGCGTGTTGGAGGCGGCCGGCGGCGCGGTGCTGGACGTGGCCACCCTGCGGCCGCTGCGCTACAACCGCCGTGACACCCTGCTCAACGGCGATTTCATCGCCGTCGGCGACCCCGACTGGCGCTGGGCGGAGCTGCTCCGCAAATGCCCCCGCGACTGAGTGCCCGGCCGGGTCAGACCGCCACCGGCGCCTTGATGTGTGGGTGGTGCTGGTAGCCCTCCAGGGCGATGTCCTCGTAGCGGAAGGCAAAGAGATCGCGCACCTCCGGGTTGAGCTGCAGCCGGGGCAAGGGCAGGGGGCTGCGCTGCAGCTGAAGGTCCGCCTGTTCCAGGTGGTTCTGGTAGAGGTGGCAGTCGCCGCCGGTCCAGATGAACTCCCCCGGCTCCAGCTCGCAGACCTGCGCGACCATGTGGGTCAACAGGGCGTAGGAGGCGATGTTGAACGGCAGCCCCAAAAAGATATCCGCGCTGCGCTGGTAGAGCTGGCACGACAGCCGCCCCTCGGCAACATAGAACTGAAACAGCGTGTGGCAGGGCGGCAGGCCCATCTTGGGGAGTTCGCCCACGTTCCAGGCCGAGACGATGTGCCGCCGGGAGTCCGGGTGCTCCCGCAGGTCGCGCAGCACCTGGGCCAGCTGGTCCACGTGGCGGCCGTCGGCGGTGGGCCAGGAGCGCCACTGCACCCCGTAGATGGGTCCGAGGTCGCCATTCTCGTCGGCCCACTCATCCCAGATCCTGACCCCGTTCTCCTTCAGGTAGGCGATGTTGCTGTCGCCGCTGAGGAACCAGAGCAGTTCGTGGATGATCGAGCGCAGGTGCAGCTTCTTGGTGGTCACCACCGGAAAGCCGCGTTGGAGGTCGAAACGCATCTGGTGGCCGAACACCGAGAGGGTGCCGGTGCCGGTGCGGTCGGTCTTGGGGGTGCCGTGGTGACGCACGTGCCCCATGAGGTCCAGATAGGCCTGCATAAGTTCCTTAGGGTTTGCTGTGGGCGTTTGGGTGGAAGCGGTGCGAGGCGGGTGGGCTACGAGTCCGACGGGGCCTCTTCGTCGTCCGACTGGATGGACCGGTCGGATGGCAATTGCAGGAAGTCCTCGTCGATCTCATCCACCGGCAGGCGGACCTTCTGCTGCTGCCAGACGTGCTCCTCCTGGGTGCTGCGCAGGCGGGGCATCTGCTCGCTGAAGCCGCCCGGATCGGAGGGGCGGCGGTAGTCACTGCCCTCGCCGCGGGGACGCAGGTAGTGCTGGTAGACGCTCTGGATGCCCTTGGCCGAGAGCTCCTGGTACTGGCCCCGGCTGGCACGACCGGTGCCGATGGAGCCGGCCGGCTGCGGGGCGCCTCGCAGCGGCTCCCGCCGCTGGCGGCGGCCGACGGCGTGGATGCGGCTCAGCGTCTCTTCCAGTTGCCGCCGCAGCGTGCGCTCGCGGCTGAGCGCCTTGCGCAGCCGCTCGTTCTCGGTGCGCATGCGGTGGAGCTCCTGCTCGGTCTGCTCCCACGCCGCGCTGCCGCCCTGGCCGGGCGCGCCTTCGGTGCCGCCCTCCAGGGTCTCCTCCTGCGCCAGCAGCTTGCGGGTCAGCTCCTCGTGCTGATCGCGCAGCCGTGTCAGGTCCGCCTTGGTGCGCTTCAGCTCGGCCCGGACATGGGCGAGGCTCTCCTCGGCGCGGCGACGCTTGGCCCCTCGCCGGCCTGGGAGCGCAGATGCCGGTTCTCGATCCGCTGCCGGTTCGCCTCCAGCTCCGCCCGGTAATAGGCGGCATCCTCCGCCAGCCGGGTGCGGGCCTCCTGCAGCTCGCGCTTGAGCCGGCGGATCTCCTGCTGGGCGCTGGTACTGGGGTCTTGTGGGTCGCCCATATCTGCGCTCTGCATCTCAGTCTCACCGACAGGCATGGTTCGGACCGGGGCTGCTCCGACCCGGACGTGCGGAAATTTGAGTAACACCGCGCATCGCTACTCCCCTCTTATACTAGCCTGCCAGCTCAGACGGCTCCAGTCGCTGTTGCCCGGGTGTGACGTGTAGGCGATGCAAGCGGTGAATGGTTGCGCTATCATGGCGGGTCCGCTCAGGGCAAGGCTTGCTGTTGTCCGTGCGGATCTTGCCTTTAGTTAACCACGTTTAAGTCTCGCTCAGCGCAGGAGCCTCAATGTTCTCCCGTGATATGACCATCGCCAGCTTTGACCCGGAACTCGCCGAGGCCATGGAGGCCGAGCGCCGTCGGCAAGAGGATCACATCGAACTGATCGCCTCCGAGAACTACGCCAGCCCACGCATTCTCGAGGCCCAGGGCAGTGTGCTGACCAACAAGTACGCCGAGGGCTATCCGGGCAAGCGCTATTACGGCGGCTGCGAGCACGTGGACGAGGCCGAGCGCCTGGCCATCGAGCGGGCCAAGCAGCTGTTTGGCGCCGATTACGCCAACGTGCAGCCCCACTCCGGCTCCCAGGCCAACGCCGCTGTCTACCTGGCGCTGCTGAAGCCGGGCGACACCATCCTGGGCATGAGCCTGGACCATGGCGGTCACCTGACCCACGGCGCCAAGGTGAACTTCTCCGGCCGGCTGTTCAACGCTGTCCAGTATGGGGTTTGCCCCGATACCGGCGAGATCGACTACGAGCAGTTGGAGCGCCTGGCCCAGGAGCACAAGCCGCAGATGATCATCGGCGGCTTCTCTGCCTACTCCCGCGTGGTGGACTGGCAGCGCATGCGCGATATCGCCGACGCGGTGGGCGCCTACCTGCTGGTGGACATGGCCCATATCGCCGGCCTGGTGGCCGCGGGCGTCTACCCCAGCCCGGTACAGATCGCCGACGTCACCACCACGACCACCCACAAGACCCTGCGCGGTCCGCGTGGCGGCCTCATCCTGGCCCGCGCCAACGCCGAGGTGGAGAAAAAGCTCAACTCCCTGGTCTTCCCCGGTACCCAGGGTGGCCCGCTGATGCACGCCATCGCCGGCAAGGCCGTGGCCTTCAAGGAGGCCATGGAGCCGGAGTTCAAGACCTACCAGCAGCAGGTCATCGACAACGCCCGGGCCTTGGCCAAGGGGCTGGTGGAGCGCGGCTACAAGGTGGTCTCCGGCGGCACCGACAACCACCTGTTCCTGATGGACCTGGTGGACAAGGGGCTGACCGGCAAGGCGGCGGACGCGGCGCTGGGCAAGGCGCACATCACCGTCAACAAGAACACCGTGCCGAATGATCCGCAGTCGCCCTTCGTGACCTCCGGGCTGCGCATCGGCACCCCGGCCATCACCACCCGCGGCTTCAAGGAAGCGGAGTGCGAGGCCCTGGCCGGCTGGATCGCCGACGTGCTGGACGACATCGAGAACGAGGACGTGATCGCGCGGGTGCGCGAGCAGGTCAGCGAGGTCTGCCGCCGCCTGCCGGTCTACCCGCAAGACTGAGGTTGAAGCGCCATGCGTTGCCCTTACTGCCAGTTCGAAGACACCCGGGTGATCGACTCCCGCCTGGCCAGTGAGGGCGAGCAGGTGCGGCGGCGGCGCGAGTGCGGTAGCTGTGGTGAGCGCTTCACCACCTACGAGACCGCCGAGCTGGCGCTGCCACGGATCGTCAAACAGGACGGCACCCGCGAGCCCTGGGACGAGGGCAAGCTCCGCCAGGGCATGCTGCGGGCGCTGGAGAAACGGCCCGTGCCCACCGAGGCGGTGGAGGCGGCACTGTTCCGCATCCGGCAGAAGCTGCGGGCCACCGGCGAGCGCGAGGTGCCGGCGGCCTGGCTGGGCGACTGGGTCATGGAGGAGCTGTGGGAGCTGGACCAGGTGGCCTACGTGCGTTTCGCCTCCGTCTATCGCAGCTTCGAGGACGTCTCTGCCTTTCGCGAGGTCATTGAGGGGCTGGAGAAGCGCTAGTGCGCCACCGGTATGACTGAATTCTCCCCCGTCGACCGCCTGTTCATGGGCCGTGCCCTGCGCCTTGCCCGGCGGCCGGCACAACCGCCCCATCCCAACCCCCGGGTCGGCTGCGTGCTGGTCCGGGACGGGCGCATCGTCGGGGAAGGCTGGCACGAGCGCGCCGGTGAGCCCCACGCCGAGGCCATGGCCCTGCAGCGGGCCGGCGAGCAGGCCAGCGGCGCCACCGCCTACGTCACCCTGGAGCCCTGCAGCCACCACGGACGCACCCCGCCCTGCAGTGACGCGCTGCTGGCGGCGGGGGTGGTCCGGGTGGTGGCCGGCATGACCGACCCGAACCCCGAGGTGGCGGGGCGCGGCCTGCGCCGGCTGCGCAGCGCGGGTCTGGAGGTGGGGCAGGGGCTGATGGCCGCCGAGGCGGCCGCCCTCAACCCCGGCTTTATCCACCGCATGCGGCACGGCCGCCCCTTTGTGCGGCTCAAGTCCGCGGCCAGCCTGGATGGGCGGACCGCCATGGCCTCCGGCGAGAGCCGCTGGATCACCTCGCCGCAGGCGCGGGCCGACGTGCACCGCTGGCGGGCGCGCAGTGACGCAATCCTGACCGGCATGGGCACCGTGCGCGCTGACAACCCGCGGCTGGACGTGCGCGATGCCGGACTGACCGAACCGCGTCAGCCCCGCCGCGTGGTGCTGGACCGCCGGTTGCAGACGCCGACCGACGCCGCCCTGCTGAAGGGCCACGGCGCTACCCTGTTCCACGGCCCCGGGGTGGAGGCGGCCCGGGTACGGGCGCTGACCCGGGCCGGCGCGCGCTGCGTGGAGCTGCCCGAGGCGCCCGGCGGCCTGGACCTTTCGGCGGCCCTGGACTGGCTGGGCCGGCAGGAGGTCAACGAGGTGCTGGTGGAGGCGGGCCCGGTACTCGGTGGCGGCCTGTTTCGCGCCGGCCTGGTGGATGAATGGCTGCTCTACCAGGCGCCGCACCTTATGGGTGACAGCGCCCGTCCGTTGCTGCACTGGCCCGGGCTGGACGAGATGAGCCAGCGCCGGCCGCTGCAGGTGATGGACTGCCGGATGGTGGGTCCCGACCTGCGCCTGACCCTGCGGCCGGCAGCGGCTAGCTGATAAACTGAAGCGTTGGCCCTGCGGCCACCCTTCGGCCACTTAGGGGCCACCTAGGGGCCGCTCTGGGGCCAACGCCGAATTCTGGAGGTAGGCAAGTGTTCACTGGAATCGTCCAAGCGGTGGGCCGCATTCAGCGCCGGGACCCCCGCGGCGAGGATATGCGGCTGTGGATCGCCACTGACGGGCTGGACCTCGGCGGCGCGGCCCTGGGCGACAGCATCGCCGTCAACGGGGTCTGCCTCACCGCGGTGGAACTGCAGGACGGCGCTTTTGCCGCGGACGTATCGGTGGAGACCCTGCGCCTGACCAGCCTCGGCGACCTGGGCGAGGGCGATGCGGTCAACCTGGAACTCGCGCTCACCCTGCAGACCCCCCTGGGCGGTCACCTGGTCAGCGGCCACGTGGACGGGCTGGGCGAAGTGGTCTCCCGCGTGCCCGCCGGGCGCAGCGAGGTCTGGCGCTTCCGCGCCCCCGAGGGGCTGGCGCGTTACATTGCCGCCAAGGGTTCCATCACCGTCGATGGGGTCAGCCTGACTGTCAACGCGGTGGACGGCCGCGACTTCGAGGTCAACCTGGTGCCCCACACCCTGGAGGTGACCCGCCTGGGGCAGTTGCGCCCGGGCAGCCGGGTCAACCTGGAGGTGGACATCATCGCCCGCTACCTGGAGCGCCTGCTGACCGCCGGCGGCACCGGGGGCGAGGGTTTGACCCGCGATTTTCTGGAGGCGCACGGCTTCGGCCGGGTGCCGGGGAGCAAGTGAATGGCCTTCAACAGCATTGATGAGATCATCGAGGACCTGCGCGAGGGCCGCATGGCGGTTATCCTCGATGACGAGGACCGCGAGAATGAGGGCGACCTGGTTATGCCCGCGAGCATGGTTCGCCCCGACGACATCAACTTCATGGCCCGCTACGGCCGTGGGCTGATCTGCCTGACCCTCACCCGCGAGCGCTGTGAGCAGCTGCGCCTGCCGCTGATGGTGCGCGAGACCGAGCAGGCCCAGTCCACCAACTTCACCGTCTCCATCGAGGCCGCCACCGGCGTGACCACCGGCATCAGCGCGGCCGACCGCGCGCGTACCGTGCAGGCCGCCGTCGCGCCGCAGGCCAAGCCGGAGGACCTGGTGCAGCCGGGGCACATCTTCCCGCTCATGGCCCAGCCCGGTGGCGTGCTCACCCGCGCCGGGCACACCGAGGCCGGCTGCGACCTGGCCCGCCTGGCCGGCTTCGAGCCCTCGTCGGTGATCGTCGAGATCCTCAAAGAGGACGGCACCATGGCGCGGCGCGACGACCTGATGGCCTTCGCTCGCGAGCACAATCTCAAGATCGGCACGGTGGCGGACCTGATCGCCTACCGCATCCGCAACGAGCGGTCGGTAGAGCGGGTGGGCGAGTGCGACCTGCCCACCGAACACGGGGTCTTCCACCTGTACGCCTACCAGGACAACGTGGACAATGCGCTGCACTTTGCCCTGGTGAAGGGGCGGCCGCAGCCGGAGACGCCCACGCTGGTGCGGGTGCACATCCAGAACACCCTGTCCGATGTCTTTGCCAGCGACGGGCCCCACTGCGGCTGGCCGCTGCGCGCGGCCATGCGCCAGGTGGCCGAGGCCGGCGAGGGCGTCGTGGTGGTGCTGCGCCGTCGCGACGACACCGATGACATCCTCAAGCGCATGCGCGCCTACCAGGTGAAATCCGCCCAGGCCGACGAGGGCGAGGAGAACCGCTCCAGCGGCGACCTGCGCACCTACGGCCTGGGCGCACAGATCCTCACTGACGTGGGCGTGCGCCGGATGCGCGTGCTGTCCGCGCCCAAGCGCATGCATGCCATTTCCGGCTTCGGCATGGAAGTGGTGGAATACGTAGAGCCTGCATAAACGGAACCCCTTATGAATATCATCGAAGGCGACTTTCAGAACCCCGGCGCCACCCGCTTCGCCATCGTGGCCTCGCGGTTCAACGAGTTCGTGGTGGGCCACCTGGTGGAGGGGGCGGCGGACGCCCTGCGCCGCCACGGCGTGCCGGACGACCACATCGACCTGATCCGCGTGCCCGGCTCCTTCGAGTTGCCGCTGGCCGTGCAGCAGGCCGCCGAGTCCAGCCGCTACGGCGCGGTCATCGCCCTGGGGGCGGTGATCCGCGGTGGAACCCCGCACTTCGAGTATGTCGCCTCCGAGTGCACCAAGGGCGTGGCCGCCAGCATGATGGATAACGGCCTGCCCATCGCCTTTGGCGTGCTCACGGTGGATACCATCGAGCAGGCCATCGAGCGTTCAGGCACCAAGGCGGGCAACAAGGGCGCCGAAGCGGCGCTGTCCGCCCTGGAGATGGTCTCGCTGATGAAGAAAATGGCCGAATGAGCACACCGCAGTCGCAAAACGGGCCCGGCCAGGGCCGGCGCGCCCGCGCCCGGGCGCGCGAGCTGGCCCTGTTGGCCCTCTACCAGTGGCAGATGACCGGACAGGACCTGGGTGCCATCGAGGCCCAGCACCTGGAGTTCGACCCGGACGAGCCGACCGTGGAGGCGGACGAGGAGGAGCGCTACCCCCGCTACCCCGACGAGCAGCTCGACCGGGCGTACTTCCGTGCCCTGCTGCACGGCGTGCCCGCCCGCCTGAACGATCTGGACCAGTCGCTGGAGCCGCTGCTCGATCGGCCGTTGCGCACCCTCGACCCGCTGGAAAAGGCCCTGTTGCGCCTGGGCGCCTGGGAGCTGTCGGAGCGTATCGACACCCCCTGGCGGGTGGTCATCAACGAGTCGGTCAACCTGGCCAAGCGCTTCGGCGCCGAGCAGAGCCACCGCTACATCAACGGCGTGCTGGACAAGCTCGCCCGCGGTCTGCCCCTGCGCAGCACCGAGATCGAGGCGGACCGCAAAAAGCGGGAGCGCTGACCATGCCCCTGTCCCCGGCCGCCGACCGCACCCCCATCCACCGCCGGCAGATCGAATGCAACGGCTACCGGCGGGATGACGGCTTGTGGGACATCGAAGCGCACTTGCTGGACACCCGCGGCTACAGCTTCCCCAACCGCTGGCGGGCGGGTGGGCGCATTGCCGCCGGCGACCCGCTGCACCAGATGGCGTTGCGCCTGACGGTGGACGACCAGCTGGTCATCCGCGACGTGGAGGCGGCGGTGGATGCCAGCCCCTTCCCGGAGTGCGCCGAGGTGCGGGCCCGGTTCCGCGACCTGATCGGCGTGCGTATCGGGCCCGGCTGGCGGCGCTCCATCAACCGCGTGGTCGGCGGCGTTAAGGGCTGCACCCACCTGGTGGAACTGCTGGGCCCCATGGCCACCGTCGCCTACCAGACCCTGGGCACCACGCGCCGCCCCAGCGCCGATGAGGAGGGCGCCCCCCGCCCGCCCCAGCTGAACACCTGCCACGGCTGGCGTGAGAGCGGCGAGGCCGTGCAGGTGCTTTACCCCCGCCATTTCCGCCCCACCGATAGCGACGACTGAAGACGCCCGGGATGGACGAATTCGGGCTCATCCGCACCTACTTCAGCGCCGACACCGACGCCGACGGGGTGGTGCTTGGCGTCGGCGACGACGCCGCCCTGCTGCAGCCCACCCCCGGCCACCTGCTGGTCACCTGCGTCGACACCCTGGTCGCCGGCGTGCACTTCCCGGAAGACGCCCCGCCGGAGGCCATCGGCCACAAGGCCCTGGCCGTCAACCTCAGTGACCTGGCCGCCATGGGCGCCCGGCCGCGCTGGTTCCAGTTGGCGCTCACCCTGCCCGAGGTGAACGAGGCCTGGCTGGCCAACTTCTCCCACGGTCTGCGCCGGCTGGCGGCCGAGCACCGGGTGGCCCTGGTGGGCGGTGACACCACCCGCGGGCCGCTCACTATTACCGTTCAGGCGATGGGTGAGGTAGAGCCCGCAAAGGCCCTCCGCCGGACCGGCGCCCGCGCAGGCGACCTGCTGTACGCCACCGGCACACTGGGTGACGCCGCGCTGGGCCTGGAATTGTGGCAGCGGGGGGGGCGCGGGCATGAACCGGACGCCCCGGCCGATTTCCTGATCGACCGCCTTCACCGGCCGACGCCGAGAGTGGCCGCCGGCCTGGCTGCAGCCGGACTGGCGCGCGCGGCCATCGACATCTCGGACGGCTTGCTGGCGGACCTGGGCCACTTGCTGGAGACCGGCGAGGGGCTGGGGGCAGAGCTGCAGGCAGAGTGCCTGCCTCTGTCTGCAGCCTACCGCGTCCACTGCAACGATCCCCTGCCTGGAGCGGCCGCTCTGACCGGAGGCGACGACTACGAATTGCTGTTCGTGGTGGTGCCGGAGCAGGAGGCGGCTTTCGTCAATGCCCTGCAGGGCGACCCGGCAGGCTGCACCCGCATCGGCCGAATCACCCCGGACTCGCAAATCACCCTGCGACGGGATGGGCAGACAGAGGTCCTGACGCGACAGGGCTACATGCACTTCAACTAGCCGGCCTGCACGTCAGACTTGCAGGCCCCGAGCAGCATGATTCGAAGCCTCATCTACGACACCCTCATCCTCCGGCTCACGGCCCGCTGGTACGCCGAGGTCCTCGACCGTTTGCCGGAGGGCGCGGCCCTGCTGGACGTGGGCATCGGCACCTCCGGGGCGCTGCTGGCCAACGCCGACCGGGTGCAGGAAAAACGGCTGCGCATCACCGGCATCGACATCGACCCCGACTACGTCGCCCGCGCCCACGACAGACTCCAGAAATCCGCCCTTTCCGAGCAGGTCGAGGTGCAGCGCCAGTCGGTCTACGACCACGAGAGCGGCCCCTACGACGCAGTCTATTTCTCCGGTAGCTTCATGCTGTTACCGGAGCCCGAGCGCGCGCTGCGCCACTGCGCCTCACTGCTGAAGCCGGACGGCCGCATCTACTTCACCCAGACCATCCAGCAGCAGCCCAGCCGCTGGATGGAGGCCCTCAAGCCCACGCTGAAGCGGCTCACCACCATCGACTTCGGCCGGGTGACCTACGAGGACGAGTTCAAGGCGCAGATCGGCGCAGCGGGCTTGGCGTTGGAGGAGTTCACCCTGTTGGGCCGCCACGGGAGTCGTGCCTATTGCATCGCCGTGGCACGGCCCGCGCAGGGTTGACCCGACTGCGGCCACTTGGCGCGTGATTCGGTACTGTGCGGAGCAGGACCGCCAGGTGCCGCCCGACCTATGGGTTGGTGATACCTTCCCCACTATATAACGTGAAGCGCGTGGGCCGTGCCTTGCGGTGGGGCGCTCAGTCCAACAGACATTTATCCGCCATGCAGCGCAGAGGCCGATAAATGCTTAGATGTTAAATCAATAGTAGTAGCGAAGCTGGGCGATAAGCAGAGCATCGTCCGTGACCTTGTAGACCATGCGGTGTTCTTCGTTGATCCGTCGGGACCAATAGCCAGCCAGGGTGTGTTTCAGCGGCTCAGGTTTGCCAATGCCCTCAAACGGCTCGCGTTTGGTTTCCTTGATCAGCTTGTTGATTCGGATGAGAACCTTTTTGTCGGTTTTTTGCCAGTACAGATAGTCTTCCCAGGCGTTCTCGGAGAAGATCAGTCTCATTCAAGAAGTTCCTTTTCTTGACCCCCGCCTTGCTCGAACTCGACAACAGATTCCAACAAACGGCGGACGTTCTTTGGTGCGCGCAGGAGGTATGCGGTCTCTTGCAACGCCTCATAGTCCTCATGGGACATCATGACCACGGATTGTGCCTTGCTCCTGGTGATGATCACAGGGGAATGGTCTTCACAGACCTGCTCCATGGTTTTTGCTAGATTGGTTCTGGCGGCTGTGTAGCTAATGGCATCCATAAGGCTGCTCCTGTACAGGATGTTGTGCGTGTACAGAATATCGCACGTCCATCGATTTAACAATCGGCTGCACAGCGACCGGTTTTCCGCCGGTTAGCGTGGTCTGCTAGGCAAACACCCGCCGCAGGTGAACGATCTGTGACCCTGCAAAGCACAAGGAGGCGCCCTCGTGAGTCACGCGTATTACGTTTGCGATGTCTTTACTGACCAGCGCTACGCCGGCAATCCGCTGGCGGTGGTACCCGATGCCACCGGGCTCTCGGTCATGGTGGCCGAAGGGGTGCTCCGTTGAGTGCGGACAGTTCTAACAGCGAAGGCATGGGTCGGCATGAACTCACTGCCCCCGACCCAACCCGCCTGCTCTTTGCTGGCGACCCCCACGGTCGGTTTGATCCGATCCGTACCGCTGTGGAGGCGTATCGCCCGGAGGCCGTGATTCTGCTCGGTGACTACGAGCTGGAGGTACCGTTGGACGAGACGCTGGGCCCCGTCACCGAACAGACCCAGGTCTGGTGGATTGCCGGGAACCACGACTTTGTTCAGACGCACTTTTACGACCATTTGTTCGGCTCTCGCCTGGCCGAGCGCAACCTGCACGGTCGGGTAGTGGAGATCGCCGGGCTGCGGGTGGCCGGGCTTGGGGGCCATTTCCAGGGCAAGATCTGGTATCCGCGTCAGGGTCAGGCGGAACCGAAATTCACCTCCCGGGACGCCTTCTTGGCCCAACTGGGCAAGGGTAACCGCTGGCGGGGCGGTCTGCCTCGAAAACGCCGCGGCGCAATCTGGCATGAGGATGTATCAGCCCTGGGCGAAGAACAGGCAGATGTGTTGGTGACCCATGAAGCACCCGGCTGTCATCACCTCGGGTTTCGGGCCATTGATGAGCTCGCTAAGGCACTGGGTGCACGGCTGATTGTCCATGGGCACTTGCATGAGCACTACAGGGTGCCATCGCGCGCAGGTGCCCCTTGTGTCTTCGGGGTCGGTGAGGCCGAAGTGGTAGACCTGAACGGAAATCGACTCTCGGCCGAGTAGTGATCAAGAAAAATTGGGGAGACCGGCGGCTTTATGCTCGCCGCGGCCGCCCCAACCGGCTCAGCCAGTCCCAGCTTGATCGCCAGAACGCCCAGGCGATAGCCCCGCCGATAAAGAGAGAATTCAGTAACCCGGGCGACGAGGCCAGGGACAACCTGCGCCCGTGGCAAGACGCCAACGGCGACAGCGAAGTGAGTAATCTGTATCGGGCCCATATGCGACGCGCCAGCCGGGGCCGCAAGGCGAAGCTCGCGCAAGTGCGCCAGGCTTTGGAAGTAGAGCGCACGAAGCCGCCCGCGGTGGCGACGGAGGCCGCATGGTTGGAATGTAAGCGATCCACAAACCCCACCTACCGGCGATTGCCTCAGGCCTGTACAGTCTTCTCCCCAGTTCCAGGGCAGCAGAGCCTGAATCGCCTGGTCGGTGTCCGCGGCCGGCAGCCGGATGAGCACATCCTTCAGGTACTCGTAGGGCTCCAGCCCATTCGCCTTGGCGGTCTCGATCAGGCTGTAAATCATCGCACTGGCCGCCGCACCCCGGGTGGTGTCACTGAATAGCCAGTTCTTGCGGCCCACGACAAAGGGGCGAATGGCATTCTCGGCCGGGTTGTTGTCCAGCGGGATGCGCCTATCGTCGAGAAACCGGATCAGGCGTGGCCACTGGCCCTGGAGGTAGCGCAGGGCCTTGCCGATGGCGGTCTTCGGCGGCACCTGGGTGATGGATTTCTCCAGCCAGCGTTGGAGCTTGTCGATCAGCGGCCGGCTCCGTTGTTGGCGCAACGCCAGCCGCCCCTCGGCATCGAGGCCCTTGGTCTCGCGCTCGACGCGGTAGAGTTTGCTGATCAGGCTCAGCGCCCAGTCGGCCTTGCCGGTCTTGCCCTTGGGCTGGACCTTCTGGGCCTCGACAAACTTGCGTCGGGCGTGTGCCCAACAGCCGGCGTGGGTGATGCCGTTATCCCGCACCACCTGCGCATAGCCCTCGTAGCCATCGGTGACCAGCACGCCGGCATAGTCGCCGAGCAGGCGCTGGGGGACCCGGCCGGAGCGGCTGGTGTCGTAGTCGTAGAGCACCACCTGTTCGCCAGGCGG